>ERZ773114.69-NODE-69-length-107935-cov-5.439127_pt1 | contig 107935 bp, 84 predicted proteins | sample MGYA00580564_ERZ773114 | MGnify/ENA primary metagenome ERZ773114 (study PRJEB29015, sample SAMEA2737836) | human gut metagenome | biome: human gut; feature: human-associated habitat; material: faeces | place: China | collected 2012 ... | reverse complement strand
AAGTTGATAAAGCGTACAGGTGGATTTTGTCGTATTACAGTGATGAAACGTCCTAAAATACGATGTAATATGAAATGGATTTATGATAGTAATATAAAGAGAGGGACTTATACATGGAATGTTTATCTATCGATGAGGTTATCAGCAGAGGAACCGAGTTGTTAGGTGATGTACGTTATTCGGGGTAAGCGAGAAAAAAGATGAGGGAAGAAGCCAAAAAGTAAAAGGCGAAAATATTAAAAACAACAACTAAAAGTAGTTAAAGATATATTGAATTGTTTGGTAAAGACTGTGAAAAACAGAACATTATTATCAGAACACCCAGATGTTATCCTTTGGGCGAGGAAATATGTGCGATTTTTAGTGATGAAGAAAAATATAGTATCATTACCGTATATTATAGCTTTTATGGTAGGATGTTTTATAATTAAATCATTTGTTGATATTTTATGTTCAAAAATCTCTTTCGATTTTAACGAAAAGATGAAAAATCAAATTAAACAAATGGTTTTATCTAAAATTTTAAACCAGCAGATATCAGAATTGAATGACTATGATGTAGGTGAAACACAAAAAATAGTCGAGCAGGATTCGGTAGCGTTGCAGAATTTTTTCATGACTCATATTATTAAGTTTATGTGTTTTATTCTCTATTCAACGGTTTATTTATACTTAATGTGTAAAATCAGTTTATTTCTAACACTAGTTGCATTTATTATTTATCCTTTAATGTATTTTATAGGAAAAGATGCGTTGTTTGTAATAGAAGTTTGTAAAAATTGAAAGAGAAAGGACAGGAGTAAGATGCAAAAAGAACATTTCCTAAAAAAGACAGTTATTGTATGTCTTCTGGCTATGATCTGTTGTGTTCTGTGGGGAAGTGCTTTTCCGGGAATTAAAATCGGCTATAAACTTTGGAATATTGATATAAAAGATATGGCATCTCAGATTGTTTTTGCCGGAGTTCGTTTCTTTTTAGCAGGTGTGCTTACAATTATCATAGGAAGTGTTTTGCAAAGAAATATTTTGTTTCCGCGAAAAGAAAATGTGAAAGCAATTCTTTGTCTTGCCGCATTTCAGACAGTGATCCAATATCTGTTTTTTTATATTGGGCTGGCTCATACGACTGGTGTAAAGGCTTCTATTTTGACTGCATGTAATGTGTTTTTTGCGATTTTGATCGCTGGTGTTTTTCTCCATCAGGAGAAGCTTAACAAAAGAGTTCTGATCGGTTGTCTGCTAGGTTTTCTTGGAGTGATATGTATTAATATGCAGTCAGGAAGTGTAGAGCTTCATTTTATCTGGAACGGAGATGGCTTTATACTGCTTGCGGCGTTATCCTATGCCATTTCCTCAGTCATGATCAAGCAGTATGGAAAGACACAAAATACTGTACTGCTTAGTGGATATCAATTTATGGCTGGTGGCATTGTTTTGCTGGTGACAGGAATTGTATTGGGCGGACAAATCCAAAATGGACAGAACGGTGCAATTGCTATTATTTTGTATTTGTCATTTGTATCGGCAATTGCATATTCTTTATGGGGTGTTTTGTTAAAGTATAATCCGATTTCAAAAGTAACTGTTTTTGGATTTTTTAATCCGATTGCAGGCGTGATCTTGTCTGCATTGCTTTTGCAGGAAAAACAGGATATGGGACTCGGAACATTAATTGCTTTAATTTTAGTATCTTGTGGGATTTATCTTGTAAACAGGGATTCGGATAAAAAGAAGAAAAAATAGACAGTGACAGCAAAATGTTCTAAAATAGCAGGATGTACAAGAATGTATGCTTGAAATATGAAAAAATAAGAGACTTAAAGGTGATAGTCAGATTTTATGTTGTTGTGTTTTTGAAACTGTAAATGAGTTGCGATAAGCAAAAATAATCAGTAGATGAATTATGGTAAGTAAAAATGATCAGTAGATGAGTTGTGCTAAGCAAAAATGATCTGAAAAATAGAAAAGCAAAAGCTTGGAAATGGAGTTGAACATGAAAAATAGTTATCGTTTTTTTCAAAATAGAGAATGTGAGTATTTTCCATGTCATTCTGTAAAAGATGATACAGATTTTAATTGTCTTTTTTGCTTTTGCCCGTTATATTGGAAAGAACAGTGTCTTGGTAATCCGGTTTATATTAAAGATGCGAGAGGGCAAAAGATTAAAGATTGTACGAATTGTACGATTGTTCACAGACCGGATATGTATGACCGGATCGTGAAAAAGCTCATGGAAACAGATCAGACCTTTTCGATTGATATACGAAGCATTTGGGACACTATCTGGGAGCGGGTAGCAAGGATGGCATCCTGGGAACAAATGGATCAACAGACATATCGTGAACATAAAGCAGAAGCTACAAGTGGAATGGTCTCTATTTTAGAGAAAGATAAGACATTATATTCGATCAAAGTTCTTTTGCAGCCATTTGAAAAAGAATGCATACAAGCTGGTTTTTTTATGTTTGGTGAAACCAATATACGATGTAACATTTTAGAAAAAATATGCAGAGAACAGATCGTATGCGGTTATTTATATTGTTTTCATGCGCCTGATATACCAATGGGTGAAAAAACATCTTTGTTAATGCAATATTATATTGAGCTTTTTCAAATTGCCTGCATGGATGTTACAAGAGAGTATGTACAGGAGTATTTGGAAAAGAAACATAGTACGGATAATGCATTTTGCAGCCCGTCTTTTGGACCCGGATATTATGGAATGAACATAGATGCTGTCAAGCCATTATTGGATCTGATGGATTCTCAAAAAGCAGGTGTTTCGTGGAAACAGGATAATATGCAGCCGTCTATGAGTATTGCCGGGATTTATCTGGTTAGTGTAGAAAATTTACAAACGATCTGTAAAGATTGTGAAAGCTGTCTGGGGATGGAGAGTGGCTGCTCATATTGTTATGGTCGAAATCAGGCAATGGATAAAAAGAAAAGAGGCTAAGTATGGAAAAAGATTTTTTGGGAGATATTGAGCAATTTTTTGGAGAGTCAAAATTAAAGCCGGAGCAATATTCCGCATTAGGACTTGCTTATATTGGAGATTGTGTGTATGATCTGATCATACGAACGATCGTAATTGACCTTGGGAACGGTAAAGTGAAAAATTTTCATCGGATAACAAGCAGTATTGTAAAAGCAACTTCACAGGCAAAATTGATGAAAGTGATCATGGAAGATCTTACACAGGAAGAAGAAGCTGTTTATCGTCATGGACGCAATACAAAATCAGCAACATCTGCTAAAAATGCTTCGATTGTCGATTATCGCGTAGCAACGGGCTTTGAAGCATTGATTGGATATTTATATTTGAAACATGAAACGCCACGAGCATTAGAACTTGTAAAAAAAGGACTGGAAAAAGCAGAGTTGCTTCCGGAAACATTGTAATCTACAAAGCTCGTTGAAAATGATTTAAAGAGAATTTGTAAAAAAGTGAATGTGGAAATGAAACGAAGGGGCTGCATGAAATAATGAAGTGGGTATCAGCTACATAGAGCAGTTCATAACACTGGGAATAAAGAAGCAGCAATCATGATCGGATTATAATAAACTGATAAATAAAGAACAGTAATCATGATCGGATTATAATAAATTGATAAATAAAGAAAAGAAACAACTGAAAATACATTTTAGAAGACGGAGGATCATTATGAGATATGAAGAATTGACAATAGAAGGAAGAAATGCAGTGTTAGAAGCGTTCCGTTCAGGAAAAACCATTGACAAGGTTTTTGTTCTTGACGGAAGTCAGGACGGACCGATCCGTACAATCGTCAGAGAAGCAAAGAAAACGGACGCAATCATAAATTTTGTCAAAAAAGAACGTTTGGATCAAATGTCAGAGACCGGAAAGCATCAGGGCGTGATTGCATATGCAGCTGCTTATGAATATGGAACAGTAGAAGAAATGCTTCAAAGTGCTGAGGAGAAGCAGGAACCGCCATTTTTGATCTTATTGGACAATATTGAAGATCCACACAATCTGGGCTCTATCTTACGTACCGCTAATCAGGTAGGTGCACATGGTGTCATTATTCCAAAGCGTAGAGCAGTCGGATTGACAGCTACGGTCGCAAAGGCTTCTGCAGGTGCAATTAATTATACTCCGGTAGCAAAAGTTACCAATCTTGTAAAAACAATGGATGAACTTAAGAAAAAAGGAATGTGGTTTGTCTGTGGTGATATGGATGGAGATCCCATGTACCAATTGGATCTGACAGGACCGATTGGTGTTGTTATTGGAAATGAAGGGGATGGAGTGAGCCGTCTTGTCAAAGAAAATTGTGACTTTGTAGCGTCCATTCCAATGTTTGGCGATATTGATTCGCTCAATGCATCTGTAGCAATGGGTGTGTTATCTTATGAGATCGTAAGACAGAAAATGAAAAAAGCAAAATAAGTTTTTGCTGGAAATTTGCAAAAAACGATAAGTGAAAGCCTTTGATAGCGAGTTGCAAAAAAAGAGGTGCGAAAAAGCCTTTGATAGCGAGTTGCAAGAAAAAGAGGTGCGAAAAAGCCTTTGATAGCGACTTGCAAGAATAAGGATGGAGAAAAAAGTCTTTGCTGGGGATTTGTAAGAAAAAAATGAGGGGGAGAAAGATTCTATGGTGTTGAAGGAAAAAAAAGAAGAAGAGCTGATCGCATCAGCACAAAATGGAAATGAAGAAGCAATGGCGGTTCTTTTAGAACGTTATAAAAGTTTGGTGCGGGCTTTATCTCGTCCTCTCTTTTTAATGGACGGAGATCAGGATGATCTGTTACAAGAGGGAATGATCGGCTTATATAAAGCAATCCAGACATTTCAAGATCAAAAAAATGCATCTTTTGAAACCTTTGCAACACTTTGTATTAAAAGACAGTTATATAGTGCGATCAAAGCGTCCAACCGGAAAAAAAATATTCCATTAAATTCTTATATTTCCATTGACAATGCACAGGATCCAACCAATGCAGAACTTGAGAAAATCTTTGTAACAGATGCAGCACAGGCTATGCGTCAGAAAAGTCCGGAAGATATCATCATAGGACAGGAAAATGTAGAAAATACGCAAAAAAAGATGTTTATGCATCTGAGTAATATGGAAAAGCAGGTGTTAGAGCTTTTCTTACAGGGATTAACCTATCAGGAAATTGCCCAAAAGATGGAGAAGTCTCCAAAAACAATTGATAATGCATTGCAACGCATTAAAAAGAAAGTGGCGAAGAAAAGAAAATAATAGCAAAACAATATCATAATTTGCAGAAAAATTTTTTCTTAGGAGATGTAACCTTTGTTTGCAGAAAAATCTTATATAAACCTGTCAAGCATTTTTGAGAATTCTTATATTAAGTCTTGAAATGTATAACAATATGAGATATAATAGCATTTGTGATTGTCGTTTTGGGCAATAAAAATTGCTGTCTTGGCGCAGTCGGTAGCGCGTCGCCTTGGTAAGGCGGAGGTCGGGGGTTCAAGTCCCCTAGACAGCTTAGTAGCGTAGACTTAGGTTTGAGTCTACGCTATTTTAGAATGACGCAAAAATATTTCAACAGATGGAAGAGGAAGAAAATGCAAAACAGGAAAAAAATTTTTAAGTGCATGCTGTTTGTCTGTGCTCTTTTCGTACTGGCAGGAGTGTTCGGAGGAGTAGCAGGAAAGGCAAAGGAGAAGAAAACATTTACAGTAGGATTTGATGCAGCATTTCCACCATATGGTTATCAGGATGATAGTGGAGAATATGTTGGTTTTGATCTGGATCTGGCACAGGAAGTCTGTAACCGCAGAGGATGGACTTTAAAGAAACAGCCGATTGACTGGGATTCTAAAGACATGGAATTAAAATCCAACACGATTGACTGTATCTGGAACGGTTTTACCATGAATGGCCGTGAAGACAAATATACATGGACAGATGCCTATGTAGACAATTCACAGGTTGTATTGGTAAGCAAGGAAAGTAATATCAAAAAATTATCAGATCTTGCAGGAAAGATCGTCGTTGTGCAGGCAGATTCTTCCGCAAAAGAAGCATTAGTCGGGGATGATGCGACAAAAGAGAATAAAGACCTTGCGGCTTCCTTTTCTAAGATGCAGGAAGTAGCGGATTATAACAGTGCGGTTATGAATCTCGAATCAGGTGCAGTCGATGCGATCTGCATGGATATTGGTGTTGCAAAATACCAGACCGGAAAACATAAATCATTGACGATCCTGGATCAGAAGATTTCTTCAGAAGGATATGGTGTCGGTTTTTATAAAGGAAATACCAAGCTTCGTGATCAGGTTCAGGAGACATTAAATGAGATGGCAGCCGATGGAACTGTGGATAAGATTGCGCAAAAATATGCAGACTATAATCTGCCGGAGTGTGTTTGCATTGGAAAGAACACAGACGTAAAAGAAACAACGTCCGCTCAGAAAGAAAAGGTTTCAAAGAATACAGACAGTGATACAGCACAGGAAGAGCATGTCGGTTTTGTCGGTAAGATGAAGCAGGGATTTGCGAATTTCGGAAATATAACAAAACAATTGTGTAAAGGATTTGGTGCAACATTGTCGATCTTTTTCCTGACAATGATCATTTCGCTTCCTTTAGGTCTGCTTGTGACCTTTGGAAGAATGACAAAGATTACACCGATCCGCTGGATCACAAAAATATATATTTCTATTATGCGTGGTACGCCATTGATGCTTCAGCTTCTGGTTGTATTCTTTGGTCCATATTATCTTTTTGGTATCAAGCTTGCCTCAACGGTTCCGCATTATCGTTTTATTGCGGTGATCATTGGTTTTTCATTGAATTATGCGGCTTATTTTGCAGAAATCTATCGTAGCGGAATTGAGAGCATTCCGGCAGGTCAGAGAGAAGCAGCTAAGCTGCTCGGATATACAAGAGGACAGACATTTGCCAAGATCATTCTGCCACAGATGATCAAGAGAGTTATGCCACCGGTTACTAATGAGATCATTACTTTAGTAAAAGATACTTCTTTAGCATTTGTATTATCGTATATGGAGATGTTTACAATGGCACAGCAGATTGCTGCAACATTAACAAATGTAATGCCAATCTTTGTAGCGGGTGTATTCTACTATATCTTTAATTATCTGGTAGCATTTGTAATGGAACTGATCGAGAAGAAGTTAAATTATTATCAATAAAAGTAATCTGGATCGTGTCAGGTGACGTATCAAAACGTAACAAATCAAAAGGCATGTCTAGCTGGGGAGGAAACTATGTCTATATCTGTTTTAGAAATGAAAAATGTACGAAAAAGCTTTGGTTCGCTCGAAGTTTTAAAAGATATTTCTTTGAATGTAAAAGAAGGAGAGGTTGTTTCAATCTTAGGACCATCCGGTTCGGGTAAATCAACATTACTTCGTTGTGCGACACAGCTTGAAACGATGACATCGGGAAATCTTTCTTATATGGGAGAGACGGATCCAAAGAAAATGATGCCATATTATGGATTGGTATTTCAGAATTTTAATCTGTTTCCACATTATTCTGTGATGAAAAATATTACAGACGCTCCGATTCATACACAAAAGCGCAATAAAGAAGAAGTCTATCAGCAGGCAGAAGCTTTGCTTAAAAAGCTTGGACTCGAAGGAAAAGAAAATGCATATCCATGCCAGCTTTCAGGTGGTCAGCAGCAGCGAGTAGCGATTGCAAGAGCTTTGGCGATGAAACCGAAGATGCTTTTCTTTGATGAGCCGACATCCGCTTTGGATCCTGAGCTTACAGCCGAGATCTTAAAGGTTCTTTTGCAACTTGCTAAAGATAAAATGACAATGGTGATCGTAACACACGAAATTGATTTTGCACGTCATGTATCCGACCGGGTTGTCTTTATTGATGGTGGAGTGATTGTAGAAGAAGGAAAGCCGGAAGACGTGATCGATCATCCTTCTAATGAAAGAACGCAAAACTTTTTAAAAAAGCTACAGCGAGGATAAAAATTTTGTAAAGTACAGCAAGAAAAAGAAACGGGGAATTTAATGAGCAAAAGTACATGTAGTGCTTCCTTTGGCAGCAGTGAAGATAAAATCTGGTCTTTGATCACCGGGCAGTCGGATCATACATGGCGGACTGATCTGCTTCGGATTGAAGAAGGAGAAAAAAAGTATTCTGTTGTTGAATATTATAAGAATGGTGATGTTGTGACAGCAGAGGTCAGTATGACTATTCCGCATCAGCGTTATGAATGTCATATAAAAGGCAGCGGCTACGAGGGAAAAAGAATCTTTTCACTTATGAAAAAAAACAGCCGGACGATCCTTTCTATGGAAGAAGTGATCTGTCGTAGTAAAAGAAAGTCTAAAGAGAAGATTACGCTACGTGTACGTTTCAGCCTTTTCTTTTTAAAATCATATTTAAAAAAGAGACAGAAAAGGTATATTGGGGATCTGTACAGGGCATTGAACGAAGAACCGGGGAGTTGCAGCTGGCACTAAATAAAGCTCATGCTTAGAGAATAGATAGACGATAAGATTCAGAAAAAAAGATAAAAACAGTAAATGGAATTTTCGGAAAGGACAGAAAAATGGTAGTTACAAAATATTCTTTGATAGGTGCAATCTTACAATATTATCCTAGTGCAGAACAATGCTTTAATGAAATGGGGATGCATTGTGTATCCTGCCATATGTCACCAAGAGAAACATTGGAACAGGCATGCATGACACATCAGTGTGATGTAGAGGAACTGATCGCGAAATTGGATCATCATATTAACGGAGAAGCAGAAGCATAGGAAAGATAAGAGCAGATATCGTATGCAAACCGGAAGTATAGGAAAGGTAATAATACCTTTTTATAACAGAAAGCCGGCAATATCAGAAAATGCATAGGATTAGTAGGAGGAATTACAAATGACAGCAACATTTTGGTCTGTGTTACCACCGATCATTGCGATCGTATTGGCATTGATCACAAAAGAGGTATACAGTTCTCTTTTGATCGGAATTATTATGGGAGGACTATTATATTCTGCCGGAAACCCGATCAAAGCAATCGAGATTGTTTTTGGTATTATGTCTGATAAGATTGGTGATAATGCATATATTTTAGTTTTTTTAGTATTGCTTGGAATATTAGTTGCATTGATCACGAAGTCCGGTGCATCAAGAGCTTATGGTAAATGGGCATCGACAGCGATCAAATCAAGACGAGGAGCATTAGCGGCAACAAGCTGTCTTGGTGCGTTGATATTTGTAGATGATTATTTTAATTGTCTTACCGTAGGAACGGTAATGCGTCCGGTAACGGATAAATATAAAGTAACCAGACAGAAGTTAGCCTATATTATCGATGCAACGGCAGCACCGGTATGTATTCTGTCACCCATCTCAAGCTGGGCGGCAGCAGTCAGTACATCGCTGCCAAAAGACAGTAAGATTGATGGATTTTCACTTTTTTTGCATACGATCCCATTAAATATGTATGCTATCTTTACATTGATCTTTCTGATATTTTTGATCTGGCTGGATCGTGATTTTTCGCGTATGAAAAAAGCAGAGATCGATCAGTATACAGCAGAAGAACGAAAGAAAATGGACAATGATGTATCTGTTATCGGAAAAGGAAAAGTAAAAGATTTGGTACTCCCAATCGCTGTGCTGATCATAAGCTGTATTACGATGATGCTTTATACAGGTGGCCTGTTTACAGGAAAGAGTGTGATCACGGCATTTTCCGACTGTGAAGCATCAAAAAGTCTTGTAATTGGCTGCTTTATCACATTAGTATTTACATTTTTCTTATATATTCCAAGAAAGATAATTCATTTTGACCAGTTTTGTGAAAGTTTTACACAGGGATTTAAAGCAATGACATCGGCTATCATGATCCTGTGTCTTGCATGGACATTGTCAGGAATCTGTAGTGCAGACTATTTAAATATTGGCGGTTATGTCAGTAAGATTGTAGAAGCCAGTGCAGTTATTGATATGCTGCTGCCATTTTTATTCTTTGTGATTGCTTTAGGACTTTCATTTGCGACAGGAACATCGTGGGGAACGTTTGGAATATTGATTCCTATCTCGGTTGCGGTCTTTGGAGAGTCCGGTTCGATGCTGACGATCTGCGTAGCCGCAATTTTAGCCGGTGCAGTCTGTGGCGATCATATTTCACCGATATCAGATACGACCATTTTGGCTTCGGCAGGAGCACAATGCGTACACATTGAACATGTGTCAACACAATTTCCATATGCATTGCTTGTTGCATCTGCCTGCGGCGTGGGATATCTGTTAGCGGGCATCCTGCATAATCCGTATATTGGATGGATTGTCGGTCTGGTCGTATTATGCATAATATTGGCTGTAATCACAATTTGTACCGGGAAAGAAGATAAAAAAGACAGAGCAGGCTTATAAGGCAGCTCTGTCTTTGCCAATCATGATGGAAGATCAGATTTCGTAATCCATGCTCAGACGAACGGATACATTTGGTCTGACATAGGTGTCAGCAACATGCACATGTGAAGGATGTGTCTGATAACCTTTTAGAGCTTCGTTTGATTCTAATTCGCTGTCCATCATGATATCAGCAGAAGAAGAAGCAAGAAATTCTGTGCGGATATTCATTTTCGTTAATCCCGGAACGACTCCTACTAAAGCTTCCAGATTCTTTTTGATATCTGTTTTGACTGCCTTTTTTTGTTCTGTTGATAATTCATCATTTAATTTCCATAAAATAATGTGTTTTACCATAATAATTCCTCCTGATTTTTGTTATGCATTTGTGGTATCTTCCCAAGACGAATCCTTTTGACCGGATTTTCGTTCAGAAGATTCTAAGAGTGCATTGTCATATGATTTTGACACTTTAACAGAGATAGTATAACATGAAGTGATGAAATCTGCTATCAGGAAGAAGGGAAAAATAATAGCAGATAGGGAAAAAAGGAAAATAATCTGTTTGTATGTACACGGCAAACGGGTTTTAATGGGAAAATGTGTACAGGAAAGAGGAGTTTTATGAATACTGCATCACAGAAGGAACGGAAAGAAAATCATACGATTGACTTTTGGAAATTGTTTTTTGCACTTTGTATCGTTGGTATACATACGGATCTTGTCAAAATTTTTCCATCGGAGCACACACAATGGTATGTGATGCAGGTTGTATTCCGGATGGGCGTTCCTTTCTTCTTTGTCGTATCGGGTTATTTTTTGGGCAGAAAGCTTTGGAATTGTACAGACAGAAAAGAACAATGGCATTGTGTCGGAAAATATATTATAAAATTATTGCCGCCTTATCTTGTATGGTCGATCGCAAACCTGATCGTAACAATTCCGTTATGGTATCGGAACTTAGGTGGAGATCTGAAAGCAGTGCATATGATGATCATTAAGACGATTCTTTTTTATCCGACAGGAGCGATGTGGTTTGTCTTAGCATGTGTTATTGGCGCTTTCCTGCTCTGCCTGTTTTGGCGGCATAAGATTGTGATGGTGTTTTTTGCAATCGCAGCACATACTTTTGCATTGTTTGCGAATACCTATTACTTTGTTATTGCAAATACACCGTTGCATAAAGTGATCGATCGCTATTTAGAGATTTTCCTAAATCCGAGAAAAGGGATCTATGTTGGCTTTCCATTGCTCATGATAGGGGCATTTCTGGCATATCCGGATCTGATCCGGCATTTCAGGGCATCATGGGCAGCAGAACTTACGATTTTAGCGGCAATCGCACTTGTATTGGAAATGACATTTATCTATGGAAAAGAGACTAAAGATGATATTTCTTTGTGTATTTCTTTTTTAATACTGGTGCCATGTATGGTTGTGTTTTTCTTACAAAAAGATATTTTACACAGGATTCCGATGCAGTGGGCAAGAGAACTAAGCACTTGCATTTTTTATCCACATTGTTTTTTTCGAACGCTTTTACGGGATTACTATCATCTGGAAAATCCGCTTGTCCTGTATGGAATAACAATAGCAATCTGTCTGGTGCTTTTTGCACTCAGTAAAAAGAGCCGTTTGATCAAAAAGATTGTATGACAGGAAATTGTTCATGATAATAATATATTTTCACTCCAAGACAGGAGCGTGTATGATGGCTCTTTGATTAAAGAGCGTATGCCAATATCTAACAAAAACTTTATTCTTTGTATACTTTTTGGTATAATTGCAGAATATTCAGGTGCATCACCTGAGGCACTGAGATAACAGGAGGAACTTTATGAGAAGACGAATAATAATTATGGGGATGGCATTACTGTGTACATTTTCATTATTTATGGGAATGATAGCCAATGCCAAAACAAAAACATCGGGGGTACACCAGAATCAGCTCGAAGAGTATATTTTAAAAGAAATGCCGGAGGCTCATGTTCCGGGCATGACCATTTCTATTGTAAATGATAACAGAGAATTGTATTGTGCGGCATATGGTACCGTGCAAAAGACAGAGGCGGATTTTACAATGGGAGCATTATCTCAGACGATAACAGCTGCTGCTATATTGCATTTGCAGGAAGAAGATGAACTAAAGCTTGATGATACAGTTGGCGATTATCTGACCGATTATCATTCGGCTGAGGCGGTTACGATCGAGCAATTATTAACACATACAAGTGGTCTTTCTAAAGATTCTGATCTGTCTGATATCAAGCTGAATGATGAGTGGGGAGATTATGCTTATGCAGATGTCAACTATATGTTATTAGGTAAGATCATTGAATCTGTGACTAACATGACTTATGAAGAATATGTTTCGGATAATATTTTTGATGTTTTGGATATGAATTCTACATTTTCACTGTCAAACAGCAAAGAATTCAGTGAAAATATCGTAACAGGGTATCAGACTTATTTTGGTTTCCATGTTCCAAAAGAGATTGATGCACAGAAGAATAAGGAAGATGCGGCATCAAACTCTTTATTATCGAATGTAAAAGATATGGGACGTTATTTGCAAATGTTTTTAAATGATGGTGGAAAAGTCTTAGATAAGAAAAGTGTTAAGAAAATACTGAAAGGTCAGGGAGATGTTACGGATGCAGAGACTTCGGATATGCTTTTTGGTACTAAAGTGTCATCGGGCATGGGCTGGATGGAGACAAAAGTAGCCGGTACAAGAGTGCTTTATCAGTTAGGAACAGCACAGAATGCAACAACAGTCGCAATGCTTTTGCCGGAAGAAAATCTGGGTATTACGATGATGTTTAATACAATGGATTATCTGGTAGGACAAAAACTGATCCAGAAAATGGAAAAAGGTATTTTAAATATTGTTCTTGGTAAGACAGCAGATGAAATCGGCAGCAGTACTTACATGACAAAATATGCAATTGTTGATGGTCTGGTCGTGCTTGCACTTGTTCTGGCGTGGCTTCCGATCATGATGATGGGATTCTGGAGCCATAGAAGAAAGAATCATATATGGAGCATTGGTGGAATTTGCATTGATGGATTGATCCATCTGGTTGTGCCTAGTGTAGTCTTAGGATTGCTTTATACAGTAGCACAGACAGATCTGATCCGTAGTTATATGCCGGATCTGTTCCTGGCGATCTGGGCATTTGCAATCTCGTTGTATATCGGAGCAGTGATCAAGCTGATCGCTATGTTTGTCTATACAAAAAAGAAGCATGCTGCGGGAGTTGAGTTAGAAGAACAGACTGTTGAAAGTGAAGAAGCAGCTAACAGTTTAGTAGAAAAGAATGAAGACAAATCCGTTGATAAAGAGGATACAGAAGCTTCAAAGACAGAAGAAAAGCCAGCCGACAGTACAACAGATAATACAGGTAAGATGGAAGAAAAGTCTTCTGAAAGCAAAACAGAAAAGAGCGAAGAAAAATCCGCTGACAGTAACGCAGAAAAAGCAGAAGACAAACCGGCTGCAAAGGAAGAGGATAAGCCAGAACAAAAGAACAAAGAAAAATCCGCTGACAGCAAAGCAGAAAAAGCAGAAGACAAACCGGCTGCAAAGGCAGAAGAAAAGTTCGAACAGGAAGCGGCAGCAACAAAGGAATAGCAGGAAAATAGATTGACAGATGCTTAGAAATCTGCTAAGATTATCAACAATCGAAAAATCAAATGCAATGACGAGGAGGAGTACATATCTCCCGAAAGTATAGAGAGAAGATGGATGGTGAAAATCTTTGTTTCGGATTTATGGAAGTAGCCTTTGAGCAGTGAACCGAAAGAGAAGCAAAAGTCAGCATATGACAGCAGATTGTATAATCTGAGATGAAAAGCTTTTTTAGTAGACTTCAACGGAATTCCACCGTTACAGGGAATGCAATATTAATGATATGATCAGCGTGTTGTATGAGTGCGAGGAGTAATCTTTGAAATTAGGTGGTACCGCGGAATAGTTCGCCCTAAGTTAATTTACATTAACTTAGGGTTTTTTAGATGTTATAAAAATTTCGGGATAACATACCACGTCAGATACAAGAAACGCTAAAAAGAAATCATCCAACAGAAAGGTATGGTGAAGGAAAGATGATGAAAGGTACAGAGATAATAGTAAAAGCTTTGATCGAAGAAGGAGTAGACACTCTGTTTGGTTATCCGGGAGGACAGGCAATTGATATTTTTGATGCCTTATATGATCAGGATCAGATTGAAGTGATATTACCGCGTCATGAGCAGGCATTGATCCATGCAGCAGATGGTTATGCAAGATCAACCGGAAAAGTAGGTGTCTGTCTGGTAACAAGCGGACCGGGTGCAACGAATCTTGTCACAGGTATTGCAACAGCCAATTATGACAGTGTTCCATTAGTATGCATTACAGGACAGGTTCCGTTAGGATTGATGGGTAATGATGCTTTTCAGGAGGTTGATATTGTCGGTATTACAAACAGTATTTGTAAATATGCCGTAACCGTACGAACCAGAGAAGAACTGCCTAAGATCTTAAAAGAAGCATTTTATATTGCACGAACCGGCAGACCGGGTCCTGTTGTTGTCGATATTCCCAAAGATATCCAGCAGGCGATGGGATCGGAAGAGTATCCTACCGAGGTCAGCATCCGAGGCTATAAACCAAATGACAGTGTCCATGTCGGACAGATCAAAAAAGCATGTACACTTTTAAAGAGGGCAAAGAAACCATTATTCTTATTGGGTGGCGGCGTAAATATTGCGGGTGCTAATGAAGTTATGTTAAAGCTTGCCGAATATACACAGATCCCTGTTATCACTACGATCATGGGAAAAGGTTCGATTCCGACAACGCATGATCTGTATCTTGGAAATATCGGCATTCATGGAAGTTATGCGGCAAACCATGCAGTATCGGAATGTGATGTTCTGTTCTCAATAGGAACCCGTTTTAATGACCGTATCACCGGAAAGATCAGCGAATTTGCAAAACACGCAAAGATCATACATATTGATGCGGATTCGGCTTCTATTTCAAAAAATATCGTAGTAGATATTCCGATTGTCGCAGATGCTAAGTTAGCGATTGAGAAACTGTTAGAGTATGTCAGCCCTAGCAAAGCAGAGAAATGGCTAGAGCAGGTGACAGAGTGGAAGAAAGCCAATCCGATCAACATGGACAAATACGAAGGTTTGACACCGGAGAAAGTGATCCGTTATATCAATGAAAATATTAAACATCCGATCGTTGCAACAGACGTAGGACAGAACCAGCTTTGGACAACACAATATCTTGAATTAGAAAGCAATCATCAATTTCTGACTTCCGGTGGACTTGGAACAATGGGATACGGCTTCCCGGCTGCGATCGGAGCGCAGATCGGTAATCCTGACAAAACAGTAATTGCTATTTCCGGTGATGGCGGAATGCAAATGAATATTCAGGAATTTGCAACAGCGGTTGCTTTAGAGCTTCCATTGATCCTGATCGTTTTCAACAATGGTTATCTCGGAAATGTCCGTCAATGGCAGGAACTGTTCTTTAACAAACGCTATTCAAGCACCTGTCTGACATATCGCAAAAGCTGTCAGAAAGATTGCATGAACCGTGATAAATGTTGTCCGAAATATATTCCTGACTTTGTAAAACTTGCAGAGAGTTATGAAGCATATGGAATCCGTATTACAAAAGAAGAAGAAATTGCAAAAGCATTTGCTTATGCCCAAGAGCATAAAAATGCACCAACGCTGATCGAATGTGTCATTGAACGCGAAGCAAATGTATTTCCGATGGTTCCGACAGGCAAGACATTAGACGATATGATCATGGATTGCTAAAGAAAATGAAAGATAAAAAGTAGAAAAGACAGATGCTTTAGCATACAGGACATCTGCCGGCAGATATGTATGCAGAAATGAGGAAACAGTATGGAGATTAAGAAAAGATGTATCTCTCTTTATGTAGAGAACCGAATTGGTGTTTTAGCTAAAATTTCCGGATTATTATCGGGAAAATCATATAATCTGGATACCCTTACCGTCGGAGAAACAGAAGATCCGACCGTGTCTCGTATGACGATCGGCATGACAATGGACGATGTAACATTTGAACAGGTCATCAAGCAGTTAAACCGCTGTGTGGTAGTGATCAAAGTCATTGATTTTACGGAAGTACCGATCCATAAAAAAGAATTATTATATATCAAAGTGTCTAGCTGCTCAGAAAAAGATAAGGCAGAAGTATTCCGTTTAGCAAAGGTATTTTCTCTTGATATCATTGATTATGACAGAAGCCATATCATTGTACAATGTGTCAAAACAGAAGATGCCAATAATGACATGATCGCTTTATTCAACAAAACCTTTATCAATCGTGTGGAAGTAGTCCGTGGCGGCAGCGTTGCGATCGAAGCGGTATCTACACAGGAAAGATAGAAAAAGCAGAAAGTAACAGATAATCCTGTATTTGAGAGAAAAGAGGTTTTCATGGATTGGAATAATGCGTATCTGATTCCCTTATACAATGCTCTGCTGATTCCGGTTCTGATCTTTGGACTTGGTCTGGTCGTAGAAGGTTTTGGTAACCTGCTGACAGCGGTGATCTCACTTTTTTTTGGCGGGAGTGTAGCATTTTTTGTACGAAATCGACTGACTTTTATCGGAACAGTGCATCATGAACTCGCACATGCCTTGTTTGCAACATTATCGGGAGCAAAAGTAACAAAGATCGAACTTTTTCATGTCAGAGGAAACCAGCTTGGCTGTGTGGAATTTTATACGAGAGGTAATGTGGTGATACAGGCACTTCAAATGACACTTTCCAGCATTGCACCGGTGATCTGCGGTGGTATCAGCTTATGCCTGCTGACATGGGTATGGCGCTATCATTGCATCGAAGAGTGGCATTATATTCTGACAGGCTATCTTTTTATCAGTATTTTTTTTCATATGAATATGAGTACGCAGGATATCAAAAATGCATGGAAAGGAATGCCGCTTTCAATCGTGATCTGTTATCTGATCTTTCTTTTTAGTAAGATCAACCTGTTTGCATTTTTTGGCATTTCCTTTCCGATGTTATAAAAAGATACGCAATCCTTTTGGATAGTGGTTTTTTAAAATACCGTTTTGTGCTTTTCCCCAACCTAAGCTGACACCCTGATAGGTTACAAGTGTCCATGATTTCATCGAGGCATCACATGGTATGGTTTCACCATGAAGATATGCCGTTGCTTCTGCTTCGGTACAACAATGTGACTGTTTCACAAGGTTTTCCTGCAACATCATCGCTAGTGCGTGAGCCGGCTCAAAACGGTTTTTCTTGCGCGTACCAAGATGTAATCCTGCACGAAGTACTTTTAGGGTATCAAGAGAAAATGACTTCTCCGGTAAAAAGTACAAAGCATCGCCAAAGAAACGGAAACGATTGTAATCGGTACAGGATAACATATCTTTTACGATACCGGCAGATGCACTGTCTTCCTGATCGGAAACGATTAAAGAGTCATTCAAAAAAGCAAGACAGTCAGCAAGTTCTTTTGGAGCTTTTTTTCGTTGGCGTTTTTTATCCGGTATGTCTGTTATCGCCCCTTTCTTTCGAAGCCGGGCTGCAAAATGACCTTCCCCGGAAAGCTTATGAGGCCATAGACGCAAGGTGTTTGGAATCTGCCTAAGAATGGAATCGTCATACTCTTTGCATAGAAAAGCAGTCCGTCCGCTTTCTAAACCGCAGTTATCTGGCAGATATTCTTTCCAGTCTTCTACCATGTAGTCAGGATGATTTTCTAAAAACCACGCAATGATATCTTCATCTTCTTCGGGAGCAAATGTGCATGTAGAATATACCATTACACCACCCGGCTGTAACATGCGATCCGCACATTCTAAGATCATCTCCTGACGTTTACGGCAGACTTGTACCTGATTCAAAGACCATTCTTTGATCGCAATCTCATCCTTTCGAAACATTCCTTCTCCGGAACATGGAGCATCGACAACGATCTTTTGAAAAAAGAGCGGAAAATGATCGGCAAGTCTGTCAGGAGACTCGTTACATACAACACTATTTCCGACACCCAGACGCTCAATGTTTTGTGACAGGATCTTAGCGCGGGCAGGATAGATTTCATTTGACAGAAGCATTCCCTTCCCGGCAAGATGTCCAGCAATCTGCGTAGACTTACCACCCGGAGCAGCACAAAGATCGCATACGATATCACCCGGTTCTGCCTGCAAAAGACTTGCAACAGACATTGCACTCGGTTCCTGAATGTAGTAAGCACCGCTTTCGTGTAATGGGTGTCGTCCCGGATGTTCCTCAAAAACAGCATAAAAGCCCTCCTTTGCCCAAGGCACAGGAGTCAGGGTAAAAGGAAGGGCTTTTGGATCTTTGTTATATTTGAGTGGATTTACGCGAAGTCCATATGATTTTGTATTTTGATAGCTGGAGAGAAAGGAATCGAATTCCTCTTTTAATAATTCCTGCATTCGTGTTATAAAATCTTGTGGTAAATTCATGTAAACCTCTTTCTGTTAGATCAGATCAATGATATCAATATTTTCTCCGGTGATTCCGACATGAGCACCATCTTTTGCTTCGGCAGTATCTTTGTGTGCGATAAGCCATTTGTTTGCTGCCCAGAGCATTTTGTCTTCGTCGTTCTTAGGAGTGATCGAAGGCATTTCCTCATTGGTACCCTTTGGAAGTACGATGATTACACGGAAACCTTCTGCTTTCTTGGCACTGCAAGGTGCATAGTGAAGTGTAGTAGCATAAAGTTCTACAGCAGTTCCCTTTGGACAGAGGAAAGCCTCTGTCTTGGAAGAATCGATCTGACCATCGATCACATCCTGCTCGCGTGCTACTAAAAGAATTACATCATCTGCGGCAATATCGATCTCGCTGTCACGATGGTATTCAAAACAATTTAATTTTGTATTAGTACCATTGCAATAGCCGATCTGAATTGGCATTCCACCATAGCAATTATCACGGATCTCGCTAAATACACTTTCTGCTTCCAATATATCAACAGATGGTACATAGATCACAGAATCTGCCGGTTTCTCGGAATTTGCTTCTAATGTTGCTAAAAGGGAAGAAAAATCAAACCCTTTTACTACTTTTCCATAGGCTGCAAAAGCCTGGTCATTTACTGATTGAATTTTCATAATCATCCTCTTTTCTGCGCACAATTTTTTTGCTGTTTGTATCTTTTTTGAGCCAAACGGTGCGTGCTTTTAAGTTTTTTGTGTGCGCTGCAAAAAAACTTATTTTTCATACTGTAGGAAATCGTACAGCATAGTTATCTTATCTTTCATAGTATACCATAGTTCCAAGAGGGATAAAAGAAGAAAAAGACGGAAAAATCTTATCGGGAACAGTGATTGTATTGTTGTAATATGAGCAAAGAAAAGGTATAATTAACCCGATATATTTTATATTTTAAGACAGGTCAGGATGGAAGGAAGAAGAGCCATATGAAGATAGCACTTGGTCAGATCGACATGGTATGGGAGGAGAAAGAACAATCCTTTCAGAAAGCAGAACAGATGATAAAAGAGGCTGCAAAAAAGCGGGCAGATGTGATCCTTTTTCCTGAGATGGCTTTTACCGGTTTTTCGATGAACATCGAAAAGATTGCAGAACCCGAACAGGATTCGCTGACAAGACAGCAGATGGAACGGTTTGCAAGGCAATATCATGTTGCAATCGGATACGGATGGGCAGCACAGGGAAAGAAAGCAGACCAAAAAGCGAAAAATTGCTTTACTTTGTTGGACAAAGAAGGAAAAGATCTTGCACAATATACGAAGATACATCCTTTTTCTTATGGGAAAGAAGATCAATATTATCAAAAAGGGAAAGAAATCGTAACCGTTCCTTTTCTTGGCAGGACGATCGGACTTTTTATCTGTTATGACTTACGTTTTCCTGAAGTTTTTTCTATCGCAGCAAAAAAGGCAGATATTATGTTTGTGATCGCAGAATGGCCTGCATCAAGGCGGGATCATTGGAAAACGCTTTTAAGGGCAAGAGCGATCGAAACACAGTCTTATGTTGTAGGAGTGAATTGTACAGGTACACATGACGGATTGGAATATAGCGGAGACAGTATGGCTGTTGATGCGATCGGAAATGTACTGGGTTGTCTGGAAGAAAAAGAAGGCGTTTTAATCTGTGATCTGGATGACAAGGCGTGGATATTAAGAGGAAAGTTTCAAACGGCAAAAGACCGGCAGGAAGACTTTTATATGAAACATTATGAATTTGCAACACAGGAAAGCTAGCTTTCCCATGCAGAATTCATAAACGACAAACAGACAATACGATTTGGCAGAGCAGAAATGAGGAGCATTATGAGACAATATGAATTAGCAATCAGAATTGCACAGATACATCATCTGGTAGATGAAAGAAAATATAAAAAAGCATTAGCTGTCATACAGACATTAGATATGCGTCAGGTTCGATCATTAAGTGATCTGAAAGTGTTTGCGGAAGTTTTTACGAGGACGGAACAGTATGATGCAGCAAAAGCAACCTATCTTAGGATTTACCGTAAATCACGTACCAGACGTGTGCTTCACCGGTTGATCTATTTATCAATCCGGACAAATGCATTGGATGATGCAGAAGCTTATTATCAGGAGTATGTGCGTATGCATCCGAGCCAGCGAGATGCATTGATCCTGCGTTATCGTATTGAGAAGGCAAAAGGTGTGCCGATCGGTGAATTGATCGAAATTTTGCAAGAGTTAAAGCAGGAAGAATATATTGAAGAATGGGCATATGAATTAGCGAAGCTTTATCATAGAGCAGGGAGAAGAGATGAATGTAAAAGAGAATGCGAAGATATTCTCTTGTGGTTTGGATCTGGAGAGATTGTTGAACGTGCCAAAATTCTGATCGAACATTTAGAAGAGAAAGATCCAATGCCTTATATTGATGATAAGGATTTTACAACCCCCAAAAAAGAAGAACCAAACCCGGATGATACAGGTTCCCTTCCTGATATCAAAGAATTCTTAAAAGAACAAAAAGAACTAAAAAAAGAAGAAAAAAGAAGAGAACGCGAATTGCGTAAAGAAGAACGTTACGCAGAGGATGATTATGAAGACGATTATGAAGATGACTATGAAGAACCTTTGAAAGAAAAGGAACATTCCGATACAGATGAATGGGGGAAAAAGTCTGTTACAGAACCGGATGCGTCAGAGAAAGCGGTGGACTTATCTTCAGATAAAAAAACGGACAATGTTATTGAAGAAATGGCGGATAAAAAAGCAACTGTTCCATCGAAGAGTAATCCGAGCACCAAAAAACAGATAAATGGGAAAAATGAGGTTGTAAAAAGTAAGGAAGTATCGGAGGATACGAAAAAAAATAAAAAGGCAGCAGAGATAAAACCTCATGAAAAGAAAGAAAAAGGCGGTATTTACAAACTTTCTTCAAGTATCTTAAAATTTGTCATGAAAGAAGAAGAGGATTTCTTAGATTATGACGAAGAGGCTGTAAAGAAAGACGAAAAAGTATCGAAAAAGGTGGAAGCAAGGCCGTCAAAAAAGGAACAGACCCAACAAGAAACCACGAAAAAAGAGGTCAGTAAAAAAAGAGAAGATCATCTGTCAAATTCCAAGACGGAACCGGCTGCAAAAGCACCATCACAGTCAGGAACCGGCATAACACAGGATCTGGCCAAAGAAATTGCAGCAATTTATGAAATGGAACATCGTGAGCAATTAAAGGAAAAAGCAGTTGCCGTATTAAACGAAGGACAGAATCTGGCATCGGATGTACTCGACAGAATGACAAAAGCAGCACAAAGGTCAACTCAAAAAGAATACATTCCTTTAGATGTAGAAGAAATCACGAATAAAAATACGGAGAGCCGACAGCCGGCAAAAGATGCAGGAGAGAACGGATTCGGATATGATTCGAACAAATCAGTCAAAGAGGCCGCAGCCAAAAAAGAAGAGGCAGAAAAGTCTGTGACAGCGGACGAGGACACTTCAACAACCGAAAGCAATGAAAAAGAGAGTGCTGTACAGCAAATTTCTATGCAAGAGAGAGAAGAAAATCTCACAACACAGGAAATACCTGTAACAGAGAGCCGGGAAAATCTCACAACACAGGAAATACCTGTGACAGAGAGCCGGGAAAATCTTACAACACAGGAAATACCTGTGACAGAGAGCCGGGAAGATCCTGCACCACAGGAAACTATTGCAACAGCAGGCAAAGAAGAAATCAATACAGAAACGGACATCGTATCGGATGCATATCATTCTCCGCTTGAGGGTTATGAAGCACCTGAAAGTCATGTGATCGAGAATGAATATATCGGTATACCGGAGATTAATACATCGGATCTGCCAACGACAAGAGCATTGCATCGTTCTTTCAAAGACATCTTAAAACTGATCAGTGGCGAATTAGATCCATCTCATTTTGTATTAATGGGACAGGGCGATGACAGGATCGTAGGTGTTTCAAAGCAGATTGTCCGTGTCTTAAAAGAAAGCGGTTTCTTATCCATTGGACGAATTGCAAAGATTTCATCGGAACAGCTGAATAAGATGGATCTGGTACAATTTCAGAGTCAGTTAAAAGGGAACTGTCTGTTAATTAATGGGGCAGCAGATCTGTTATTTCCTACGATTTCTAAAGTATTTTCCATTATGGAAGAATATCATGGAGATTTTGTCGTGATCTTAGCCGATGAAGGAGCAACACTTGATCAGTTGTTCCGTTTTGTTCCGGCACTTGCAAAGAAGTTCAAGTACATTATTGATATTTCAGAATATACGAAAGAAGATTATACATTCTAAAGAGACAGGAGGTGGCAACATGCAAAGTACAGATGGCATTGTATATGTGATCGGGCATACGAATCCTGATACGGATTCTCTTTGCTCTGCGATCGCATATGCATATTTGAAAAATGCAACTGCTCCCAAGGATCAGAAAGAAAAGATTTATTATGCGGCAAGACGTGCCGGACAGATTAATGCGGAAAGTAAGTTTGTATTGGATTATTTTCAGATAGATATTCCTGATTATTTAGGAGATATCCGTACGCAGGTTATGGACATTGATGTGAATTGTGTGGAAGGTGTTGATGAGAATCTTTCAATTAAAAAAGCATGGAAGATCATGAAAGAAGGAATGTTGCAAACTATTCCGATCGTTGCAAGCAAAGGTACATTAAAAGGACTTTTGACGATCGAGGATATCGCAAAATCCTATATGGACGTGTATGACAGCCACATATTAGCAAATGCAGAGACACCGATCCGCAATATTGTTGAGACATTAGATGGAGAATTGTTACATGGCAATCTGGATGAAAAAGTCTGCTCCGGAAAATGTCTGATCGCAGCCGCCAATCCGGATCTGATGGAAAGCTATATTGAAAAAGATGATATTGTCATTTTGGGTAACCGTTATGAATCACAGCTTTGTGCAATTGAAATGGGTGCAAAATGCATTGTTGTCTGTGATGGAGCAATGGTATCTTACACGATCAGCCGTTTAGCAGAAAGCCATGGCTGTCTGATCATTAAAACTCCCTATGATACTTTCACGGCATCCCGTCTGATCAACCAGAGTATACCGATCGGTTACTTTATGAAAAGTGATCATCTGGTCACATTTAGCAGAAGTGATTTTATTGACGATATCCGCGAGACAATGGCAAAGAAGCGTTATCGTGATTTCCCGATTCTTGATTGGAACGGACGTTATATTGGTATGATCTCTCGCAGAAGTCTGTTAGGAGCGAGAAAGAAAAAAGTCATACTTGTCGATCACAATGAGCCGGCACAGGCAGTTGATGGCATTGATGAAGCACAGATTTTAGAGATCATCGATCATCATCGTATTGGAAGTCTGGAAACGTTAGGACCGGTATATTTCCGTAACCAGCCGCTTGGCTGTACGGCAACGATCATTTACCAGATGTTTAAAGAATATCAGATTGAGCTTCCAAAAGATATTGCAGGCCTGCTCTGTTCTGCTATTTTATCTGACACACTGATCTTCCGGTCACCGACTTGTACGGCAATTGATAAAGAAGCTGCCTATGCTCTGGCTGCGATTGCAGAAATTGAACCTGAAGAATATGCAGCGAAAATGTTTCAGGCAGGAAGCAATTTATTAGCAAAATCACCGGAAGAAATCTTCTATCAGGATTTTAAAAAGTTTGTCTTAGGTGATGTGACTTTAGGCGTAGGCCAGATTACATCCATGACAGCAAAAGAGCTTGAAGAGATCAAAGGAAAAATGATTCCGTATTTACAGAAAGCATTAGTGGAACATGAAGTTGAAATGATCTATTTTATGCTGACGAACATCATGGAAGAAAGCACAGAGCTGCTTTATGCAGGAAGTGGAGCAAAAGAGCTTGCAATTGCAGCGTTTGCGTTGCCGGCAGATACAGAAAAGATCGTGCTAGAGCATGTTGTATCAAGAAAGAAACAAGTAATTCCGGCGTTACTGATAGCATTACAGGAATGATCTTTATCATACAGAAAAATAAAAATAGAGCTATGGTCTTATTTTTAGATCATAGCTCCATTTATTGTTATGAAATACAATATCTCATACTAAAGTTATGCTAAGGCATTACTGTAATAAAGACAATACTCCCTGAGTAGACTGGTTAGCCTGTGCAAGCATAGACTGGGCAGCCTGCTGTAAGATACTGTTTTTAGAGTAAGTAACCATTTCTTCAGCCATATCTACGTCACGAATTCTTGATTCTGCTGTCTGAAGGTTTTCAGATGAAGTATCAAGATTAGAGATTGTGTGCTCCAAACGGTTTTGTACAGCACCTAATGTACTTCTCTGTGCAGATACTTTCTTGATTGCATTGTCGATCGTAGTGGTTGCTTCAGAAGCGCCATCCTGTGTAGAGATATCAACAGAGTTGCCTGATACACCAAGTGCTTTTGCACTCATATTTCCAATGCTTAACTTCATTGTCTGACCTTCGTTTGCACCAATCTGGAGTGTTAATCCACCCTCACCTGCTACAGCAACGTCATAATGTGTCTGTCCAAGATAAGCATCTGTATCGCCAAGTCCTGCACCATTTGCAAGAGTGAGATCTACAGCAACTGTTGAATTAGTAACAAACAAAGTATTTGCTTCGTCGTTATTATCAGGGTCTGGACCGCTTAATGTTACATCATAGTCAAGACCGGCTTCCTTTAAGAGATCTTCGATATCTTCCTCTGTGTATGTCTTGCCTGCCTGCAATGATAATGTATATTCTCCGGCTGTTGTAAGTGAACCATCTGTACCATAAGTTGCTGCTGTTTTTACTGCAGCAGATTCTTTACCGGCAGCAGCTTTAAAATCAAGAGAGATTGTTACATTATTGTCTGCACCATATTTCTTAGAAGAAATCGCAATATGGTTAGCTCCTACAAAGTTTGCGTCAGTAATTTCGGTTGCATCAACTTTCGCTTTCACACCTGCTACAGTCGCTGTGCCGGTAATGTCTGCTGCTGCTGTCAGATCAGAAGAAAGCTTTACGCTAACCTGTGCAGGAGTAGCGGTAGCAGAACTCTGCTCCTGCTTTGCATTTGCAATCAGGTTGTCGATCGTCTTTTGATCATATGTTTTATCTTTTACAAGGTTTAATGTCAAAGTTGTTCCGGCCTCATCCCAGATTGCACTTTCAGCACCTGCTTTTGCTGTTGCACTTACACTTACTTTAACACCGGCTACATTAGATGACACAAAAGCTTTCAGACCTTTGTCATAGACGCCGAATGCAGGACCTGCAGAAGATGTTGAGCTAGAAGATCCATCAAGACTTCCATCCAGTAACTTCATTGTATTAAATTCTGTCGTATCAGCAATTCTGTCTAATTCATCCTGAAGCTGTGAGATCTCATCCTGGATTGCTTCACGATCGTCGTTTGTCTCAGTACCATTTGCTGACTGTACAGAAAGCTCACGCATTCTCTGAAGAATAGAATGTGTTTCATTTAAAGCACCTTCAGCAGTCTGGATCAAAGAGATACCATCCTGTGCATTGGTAGATGCCTGGTTTAATCCACGAATCTGACCTCTCATTTTTTCTGAGATAGAAAGACCGGCTGCATCATCAGCAGCACGATTGATTCTATAACCTGATGATAATTTTTCGGTAGATTTTGCCTGATCGGTTACTACTTTTCCTAACATTCTGTTGCCATTAGCGGCTTGCATGTTGTGTTGAATAATCATAATACATACCTCCGTGTTTGTTTTTGATTTTTCTTTGCTAAATTGTTACTACACAAAAAAGTGTATTTTATAGAAATAGAAGATCCCTAGGTTAATCTGCTATTGCTATCTGAAATTAGTAGTGACGAATATGCTTTTTGATTTCGTCTTTTGGTTCGGGATAGTATTTTGGAAGTGCTTTTTTCTGTTCGGCAGTATCGGCCTGCTTTTCCAAAACTTTGCCACGTACAATGTTGTAATTTTTGGGTGCATCTATCATGATGCGACAGTGATTATAGGCACCACCGAGTATAACAACCTTAATATCTTCACCGATTGTAAAATACTCTCCGGCTTTTATTGTCAGATTTAACATATACAGCCTCCTTCCTTTAAGAATCCCATTGGAAAAGAATATTGATGTGGTATGCAACATTCTTTATAAAATGTTGCATACAAAAAGCAATGGTAGAAATTCGCTATAAATATAGAACGTTAACTTGGCAATGAAATCAGAGTAGGTATTATAATAAAGTAAAATCTCAAGAGGAAAGGAAGTAGAATAATGGCAACAACACAACCAATCAAGAGTAAAAAAGATTTAGAAAGCTTAAAGAACTATTATCTATATGTTCAGCCCAATATGAGAAATTATGCTTTGATCTGCATTGGCATCAATACAGCTTTGCGGATCGGTGATGTTTTGCATTTAAAGTGGAAAGATGTGTATGATCATGATAAGTGTGAATATCAGGAACATATTGTGATACACGAACAAAAAACAGGAAAAGAAAATTGTATTGCTGTAAATAAAAATATAATGAAAGCATTAAAAATGTATCGGGAAAGCCTAAGTATGACATTGCCTTCACAATACCTTTTTGAAGGAGCAGTACAAGGGCAGCCTTTATCGCGTTCGCAGGCATTCCGAATTATTAAAAATGCTTGTGAGGCATTGCATCTGCCGGATAATATCAGCTGTCATTCTTTACGGAAAACGTTTGGATATCATGCGTGGATATCAGGTGTGAGCCCTGTTGTTTTGATGTTTATATATAACCATTCTTCTTTTCAAGTGACAAAGCGTTATCTGGGAATTGATCAGGATGATAAAGATAAAGTTTTTTTGAATTTGAATCTATAAAATTGAAAAAAGAAAAAAAGAATTCAATGAAAAAGAATATTTTTTTGAAAAAAAGGTATAAAGTTTCTTTGTATATTGACGATATAATTAATAGAATGAGGATGCAACATTTTATAAAGAATGTTGCATCCTCATTCTATTGTTTTATTTTATAAGAAAATGCTCGTATAGTAGAGAGAAATCTGCTAGAATCATGTTGTGATTCTTACAGTGCGATGCACTGGTTTTGCAATTAAGAATACCACGCAAAGTGTTACTTAGAATCTTATTATATTAAAAGAGGAGTGATATCCTGTGCAGTGCATATCGCTCCTCTTTTGTGCGTTTTTTATTATTTAATTCGTTATTTTCTATGCTTTTGACGCTGCTTCAATCGCAGGAATGGCTGTGGCAAACCAGTCGCCATCCAGACTTTCAATATCGCCTGCATCACTTGCAGCGGCAATGGCAGGTGTCATCGGGATTTTCCCAAGGACCGGAAGATTATATTCAGCCGCTACTTCATCAACATGACTCTTTCCAAAGATCTCGATATGTTTTTTACAATCAGGACATTCCACATAGCTCATGTTTTCAATAATTCCAATGATCGGTATATTCATCATTTGTGCCATCTTTACGGCTTTTGCAACAATCATCGAAACCAGTTCCTGAGGGGAAGTTACGATCACAATGCCATCGACCGGAATTGTCTGGAAAACTGTCAAAGGAACATCTCCTGTTCCGGGAGGCATATCTACAAACATATAATCTACATTATCCCAGATAACCTCCTGCCAGAACTGTTTTACGGTACCGGCAATGACAGGACCACGCCAGATGACCGGATCTGTTACATTTTCCAAAAGCAGATTGACGGACATGATCTGAATTCCTGTTTTAGAAAGAGCCGGATAAATACCTTCTTCATTTCCCATCGCACGACCGGTAATACCAAATGCTTTTGGGATGGAAGGACCGGTAATATCCGCATCCATTACAGCGGTACGATATCCTTTCTTCTGAAAATTAGCAGCTAACATAGAAGATACCATGGATTTACCAACGCCACCTTTTCCGCTTACAACACCGATGACTTTTCGGATTGTACTCTTTTCATGCGGCTTTTCTAAAAAACTTTTTGGATCTCTGCTTTCACAGCTCTGAGAGCAGCTAGAGCAGTCATGATTACAAGTTTCACTCATTGTATATACCTCTTTTCTTTTTTCTGTTACATGTTACAAAATACAAAACATGATCATGTTATATGAAATTCATGATCATTGGCTGTGTCTTATGTCGTAGTATTGCTGCATGATCTGAGCAGATGAAATGCAACAAATGATATTATAGCAAGATGCCGAAAAAAAGTCCACTATAGCTGTACTGACGACAGAAATTTGTACCATTTCGTTCTATTATGCTACATAACCTGAATATACATACATAGTATGAACAGATAACTGATGTGACAGAGTACATAATAAAAGAAGGGAAGGTTTTGGAATGAATCAATATGAGAGAATGGTATCCTATCTGTATTCCTATAAAAATGGGGAAAAACTGGCAAATGTCGGGTATGCAAAAGTAGAAAAGAGAGGTATGCAATGTCGGATCATGGTACAGATGCGTGCTGTTGTGACACAAAATGCACCCTGTGTTTATCTGTATTGCCAGAAAGAAGATGGAATCCGGACAATTATGATCGGAAAAATGTATGCAAGAGGAACGAACCTGTTATGTAAGTCAGAAACCAAAAGGGATGATCTTTTCGGAACAGGAAAAAGTATAGAAGATATGGATGGGATTTATATTGATATACAATCTGAGCTCTACTTTAATACAACATGGAAGAAGGATTATTTTTATAAAGGGGCTCCGGAAGAATATCAGAAAGAGACGATGGAAAGGAAAAAAACGGATCCGGGCACAGCAGGGCAGAATGACTGCGAAGATAAGCTCCAAATGGAAAAAAGAAAGGTGGAAGAAGAAAAAACGCAGGCAGCCGAAATGCCGGATCTTACAATACCACAGCAAACGGCAGAAATGCCGGATCTTACAATACCACAGCAAACGGCAGAAATGCAAAAACAAGTTATACCATCAAAGGAACAAAAAGCAGTAATACAGAACCAGGTTGCGACACCACAGCAAAAAGCAGACATAAAGAATCAGGCTAAAGCACCGCAACAGGAACAAAGTGCAATATCTAAAGAAATTGTAATGGATTCATCTATGGCAAGAGAGATCAAAGAGGCTGCAAAAGAAGCAGCGAAAGGAGAGATACAGATGCAATCTGTATGCAACGCATGCCCGTTTAAAGATCATACGATGGACTATGGACAAAAGATTCTATGTTCTTTTCCGACAATGCATCCGTTTTGTGAAGATGCCATAGAAGGCTGTGTACGGATCGAACCAAAAGATATCGGCTGCTTACCGATGTCAGAATGGTCGTTGTCAGGAAACCGGTTCTTGTTACATGGATATTATTGTTACAGGCATTTGATTTTTGTGAAAGGAAATGACCGGAGGTATTATATCGGTGTTCCCGGAATTTATCATGAGAAAGAGAAAAAACAAGCGGCAATGTACGGCTTTTGTGAATTTTTAACCATTGGAGAATTTGAAAAGACAACAGGAGCGTTTGGCTACTGGGTGCGCCGATTAGTTGAAGCATAATCGCTCAGAAACGAGGTAAGGAATCTGCACGCAGATAAGAGAAAAGCAGATGATCCGTCCAGTTTCCGTGGATCTCAGCATATTTTTGAAGATAACCTTCTTCGACAAAATGCAATTTTTCCAAAAGACGGATCGATGGCATATTATCAGGTTGTACATAGGCTTCCACACGATGCAGATCCAGTTCTTTCATAACAATAGGGATTAGAAAGCTGATCGCTTCCTGCATATAACCATAATGACAGAATTCTTCTCCTAATTTGTAACCAATGATACATTTTTTGAAAGCACCATGCATAATATTACTAAAGCAGATCGAACCGATTGGTTCTTCGGGCACATCTTTCCGGAAAAGCCAGAAGCGGATATGTGTTAATCTTAGGAAAGCACGGTATTCACAGGACAGGTTTGATCTGTGAAATGCAATTGTATAAAAGTTTTCGGGACGAGCCGGTTCAAAAGGCTCCAAAAAAGCAGCATTTTTTTGATAAAAATGCTGTATCAGAGGGGCGTTATCTGCTGACAATATCATAAGATTCAGTCTTTTTGTTTCATATGAAAACTGCATAAAAATCCTCACTTTTTGCAAATTTCGTATCGCAAAACGGGATAAGGAACGAGACTTGCTTTTTACATTTGATTTCGTTACTATTATATGATGCAGGGGCAAAAGTGGATAGCGATGTATGTTTCTATACAAACGATTATCTCCCAGTCTGACCTGCCAACATTATTATATTATATACGATAGAAATGTCAAAAGATTAAGAATTAAAAGGTGTATCAAAAGAAAAGGATCAATTAGAATGGAAGAAAAAGACAGGGATTCATACGACTCGAAATATATGAAAGAAGCGATCAGACAGGCAAAAAAGGCAGCGCTGATCGATGAAGTGCCAATCGGCTGCGTGATAGTGTATCAGGATAAGATTATCGGACGTGGTTATAACAAAAGAAATAAAATGGGCAGTACACTTGCACATGCAGAGATCATTGCGATTCAGAAAGCAAGTAAAAAATTAAATGACTGGCGTTTAGAAGAATGTACCATGTATGTTACGTTAGAACCATGCCCGATGTGCGCCGGAGCAATCGTGCAGGCAAGGATTCCAAAAGTTGTGATCGGTGCGATGAATGCGAAAGCCGGATGTGCCGGAAGCGTTTTAGATATATTGGAAGAAAAGGGGTTTAATCATCAGGTAGAAAAAATAACAGGTGTATTGGAAGAAGAATGCCGGATCATGATGAAAGACTTTTTTCGGGAGCTGAGACAGAGAAAGAAAGAAAAAAAGATGCATACTTGACATGAAAAAAGGGACAGTATATAATGAAAAAACATTCGCAAAATTGGTGACAATTTTTCTTCTTTTTATCATTATGTATAAAATAAAGAAGAAAATTGCAATAGATTTCCGTGCTAGCCGGGGAGTCAGCGGCACCCTGTACCTGCAATCCGCTATAGCAGGGGTGATGTTCTGTTTCGGATAAATCAATTGCAAAGCTGCCCAGTGTATGTGGCGTTGAAGTTTTGGTCTTGCGCAATGAGAACTCATGAACCGTGTCAGGAGGGGAACCTAGCAGCACTAAGTGAGACCTCTCGTGTGCCGTAAGGTTGCCGGAACTGAGTTAACAGCATTGGTAACGTTTGCATTGTTTTTTTCAACACAGAATGCACGGATTTTTTAGTAGAACCGAAGCTTATCGTGAAGAAGGCATCAGGTTCTTTTTTTGTGGAATAGGAAATTGCTCGTATAGTAGTATAGTAGAGGTGTATCAACAAGGATTGCTTTAGCAATTCTTGGAGTGCAACGTGCTGACGTTGCACCTTTTTTTGTACATTTTTTGTTTGTTTTTGTCGAAGAATAAATTGACTGTTTCCAGTAAGAATTGTATAATAGAAAATAGAGTGTTTTTGTTTGTATATAGGAGAGCTGGAGGTAGTTTGTGAAAGCGGAATTGAAAAGGAATAATGTAAATCAGATTATTAAGGGTACAAATATATTTGAAGCCGGGGACGAAGTGACGGAAATTGGTCTCGTGATCAAGGGAAGAGTGTGCGTACAGGCGGATGGTGTAAAAACAGTGATAGGTTCCGGCAATTTTCTGGGTTTATGTGATCTGACAGAAAAAGTACATCGTGTGACATATACAGCAGATACGAATTTAGCAGTGTATGCTTTTGAGGCCGGTAGTCTGTCTTCGACGATCAGAAATTTAATCAAGGCAAATAAGGATTATGCACCTTTGATGGTATCGACATTAAGTAAATATATAAAAGAAATTTCTAAGATTTTTGATACATTGGAAAATGCGACCAATGATGTCTGGCAGAATATGAAAGATTATTACCAGACATATCTCTCAATAGGAAAAAAGACAGGAGCTCAGATCAATGTGCTCAGATCAATTGAAAATCTCCCGGTATTTGAAGCGGAAGAAGAATTGAATTTAGATAAAGTTGAATATTACCGTGCTTGTGCAGAGCTTCCGACAGAAATCCGGAAAGCTTATTTTGGTGCGAATATGGTTATTACTATACAGCATATTACAGAACAGGTTGAAGTAGTAAACAGCCTTTTTGAACAGTGTAAGAAGGATGCAGTCTATTTAAAAGGACTTGCAGGTCCATTAGTTCTTGATGACAGAAGCCTGTATATGAATGTTTTGCAACAGGCAACCGTGTTACAGCATCTGGGCACAGATATTTCCGATGCCACTTCTCTTTTAGACGATGTGATCGATCAGATCAATTCTTTGGAAAATCTGATGTTAGAATGTGCCGGAGTTGATTTGCAGATTGATCATGAATTTATGGAGGAAGCTTATTTTGAATTGTTAAACGGTTCGAATGCCTCTTTAGGTGGTTCTGTTTCTCAGAGTGATACAGGTGAATTTGCACTTGTGGAAGACCATTTTGTTTCAACAGATGAATTGATGGATGCGATGGATCAGATTCTTTCTTTTGCAGAGATTGACAGCGAAAAGGAGCAGGAATTTCGAAGTTATATCCATGCATTTGAAGAACTGGGTGATAAATTTTCGACAGAGGATACAGCACGTACTTTGCGCAGAAATATATTAAAAGCATACTATCCGATTTATAAGGCCGTTTTTTTGAAAGACTATCATTCTTCGGAAAAAACGCCTTTGGTGATTGATCTTTTTCTTCGATTTGGCTTTTTAAGCGAACGTCTGATAACGGAAGATATCTTAGAAGAACTTGCAACTCTGGATATATCTCATTCCGGAACAGGTGCCTGTGATGTATATGATATGAAGGAATGGCTCACATTGATCTTAGAGGGCAAAAAAGAACCATCTAAGAGTGAATTCGATATGGATTATGATGAGAACCTGCGAGATATGAAACGTACCGGACAGATTACGGCAGAGCAGCAGCAGGCGTTGTCAAAGAATCTGAATGCAAAATTCGAATATGAGATCCAGAATATGTTTCGAACCAATCATCGCCTTTTGTTTTCGCAGGTTACGGCATTCGTTCCGTTTTTATTTACAGAAGGCTGTACGACTTCAATTTCAAAGAGCTTTTTGGCAAAAGATCGTGTCAATGCAGCAATCCAGCGTTTGCTGCAGATCGACTTTTCTGTATTTTACAGAGAAAGTCTTTATGCAAAAGAGGGAAGCTCTTTTGCAAAAGAATATATTCAGCAGGAAGTATTTCCTGATGTGATCGTTCTTCCGGGATATGGAAATAAAGGCGTTATGTGGCAGGAATTAAGCGGAAGACGCAGGACTTCGAAAGGAAGATTTTTACTGCCGATCTTTATGGAAAGTGATCTTGAGGCAGAGATGGTTCGATTGTTCGGACGTTTTCGTTGGGAGCTTTGCCGAACGATACAGGGAGCGGCATGGAACAATATTCAGGTTAAATCTCTTACAAGTGAGTATGCAGATTTTATTCAATTTTATAAGAAGAACAGAGATCTGTCAGAAGATAAGAAAGAAAAGCTAAAGATGCAGATCCAGAAATGCAGAAACAATACAAGAGAGGTATTTGTTAGCGATTATGAGAACTGGATCCGGCATGAAGCACAGGGCGGTATGTGTTTAAGTAAACCTGTTCGTGAGATTATGGCTACCTATTGCCCATTTACAAAAGAACTTCGTGAAAAAGTAAGTGATATGCCGATCTATCGCGACGCTATGGCAAGATTCCAGCGCGAACGCGGTAAGAAGTTAAAAGAATACGATCTGAAATTCAAAGTATGGCAGAAAGATGGAATGGATGTGCCCCAAGAAGTTGTACATACCAGAGATTTCTATCTGGAATTTTAAATCAGATCCAGCCGCCATCAAGAGTGATTATCTGACCGGTCAGATAATCATTCTTTTTTGTTATTGCAAAAGCAAGTTCAGCGACCTCTTCCGGTGTTCCCATCCTTCCGGCAGGGATTTCTTCGGTGATGGCAGTAATGTCATCTTCTGACAAAACAGCATTCATTTCTGTATCGATCATACCACAGGCAATCGCATTGACCTGAATATTACTTGGTCCGAGTTCTTTTGCAAGAGCTTTTGTAAAGGCATTGATCGCACCTTTTGTCGTAGAATAAGGAACTTCCATAGAAGCACCGACATTGCCCCAGACAGAAGAAATAGAAAGAATCTTGCCTGATTTTTTAGAAAGCATTTCAGGGATGGCAAGCTTGCTGCAATAAAAGACGGAGTTCAAGTTTGATGTGATCATTGCATCCCATTGCTCCGGTGTTGTATCCTGCAGCAGCCCAAAACAGGAAATACCGGCATTGTTGATCAGAATATCGATAGAGCCAAGTTTTGTTTCAATCTCATGAAAAAAAGTGCAGGCATCATTATAATTTCCAATGTTACCAACATAGGTCAGACAGCGGACCTGCATGGAACGGACTTCTTTGGCTGTTTCTTCTAAACGTTCTTTATTATGATGACAGCAGATCGCGACATCATAGCCCATTTGTGCATATTTTAAAGTGATCGCACGACCGATTCCGCGGGACGCACCGGTAATAACAGCAATTTTATTTGACATAAAAATCCTCATTTCTGTACATAATTTTTCTATGAAAAGAATGAAACTATTATAACATGAATCTTATTTCTTGGCACGTAAAGGCTGCATTACTTTACATTGTCTTGGATTTTTGGTATAATGTGCTGTATGTTTTGGCAATTTAGGAATATAACTCGTTGAGAGAAAGGTACAGATATGAAGAAGAATGTTTTAAAAATGTTTTTTTTAAGCTTAGGAAAATCATTGCTATGCATTGCTGTTTTATTGCTTGTGGGGTTTACAAGTTATAAGATTTCGTACACATTGTTGGCAAAGGGCGGTGCAGGTGGCAGTAGCAGTACTGAGAACTTAAAAGACATTATGGATGAGGCACAGACAGATGAAATTTCAAAGAACCTGATCTATGTTGCAGATGATAAGAATAAGATTACGCATCTGATGTTAGAAATTTGTAATACAAAGACATATAATATGGATTATATTACAATTCCGGTTACGACAGATTATACAATTCCATCGGTGATGTATCGTAAATTATGTCAGGTCAATGAAGAAATTCCACAGGTGATCCGCATTTCTAAATTATTACAGTATTTTGAGGATGAGAGCAAAGCATATGGTTATGGTGAGCTTATTTTTGAAAAAATGCTTGGAACAGACATCAGTTATTATACTGTATTGAAGCAGGAAACATATGATAATCATTATACACAGCAAAAAGTAAAGGTTGCTTATAAGACTAAGAGTTCAGAGAATAATACACCGGGACCGGATGGTATGGTTCCTGTTACAAATACAACATTAAAGACAAAGATGAACATTACTGTTTTAAGCGATACTTATAAGAGACAGATTTCTGACCTCGGACATGACCAGGATAAGATTGCTGAATTTATTAAAGATCAGTATGAAGGTGTTGCTTCAAATCTGACGGTATATAACAAGCTTGGTTATGTAGAAGCTTATGAAAAGATGGATTGTAATCTTTACCATTTCTGGGGTGTTCCGGGAAAATACAGCAGAAAGCTTTTTGAAGTGGATACAAAAGCGACAAAGAAAGCGATCAAATATCTTGTAGAAAACGGAGAGACTTATGTACAGGAGCAGGATCTGACAGCTGCCAATATGATCCGCAAATCACAGGTGGTATCAAAAACTTCGCCTAGTCCTTCACCGGTTTCAACAAAATCATCTAAGTCAACAAAGAGTGCTAAGAAAACAAACTCAAAAGACTTAAAGATTTATGTTTCAAATGGCAGCCAGATTGCCGGATTGGCAGCATCAACACAGAAAAAATTAAAAAACGCCGGTTATAATGTGCCGGAAGTTGGCAATTATACAGGTAAGACGTTGACAACAACGAAGATTGTTGTCAGCAAAAAAGGACAGGGTGAGGATTTAAAAGAGTATTTTAATAATGCACAGGTAACTGTAGGAAGTGTTTCTAAGGGATACGACATTGAAATTATTTTAGGAACGCGTGATGCAAATAGCAGATAGGTAGGAAATATGCAGGCTTCTGTAAGAATTATGGATGTTGATGTGGATATGTTGTCCAATGACATTCTTATAAGCAAAATGAATGAATACCTGATAGATGAACGATTGCAAGTGATATTGTTTGCATCAACGGAGCTGTTAAATCTGGCAGTAGAGAATGAAGAGTATCATGAGCTGATCGATAGAGCAGATCTGTTTTTGCCGGGTGAGGAAGCGTTGCTTTCGGCACATCATTCCGATGTGTTAAAAGCAGGTGATATGGTAGTGAGTTGCAAAAGCTTTGGTCTCGTTTTGGAGAACTTAAAGAAAGAAGATCGTTCTCTTTATATTGTAGCAAAGAGTGAAGAAGAAGCAGCGAACTTACAATCCTATTGTCTGCGTATGCAGCCGGAATTAAAAATCGTCGGTTCCTGCGTATATCGTGAAGAAATGGATGATGCAGCGATCGTCAACGAGATCAACAATCATATTCCCGATATGCTTCTTGTCGATTTAGAGACAGGTGTTCAGGAAAAATGGATCATGGAGCATGTATCTTTGCTGAATGCAAATTTATGTATTGCAATCGGTGGTGTTGTCAATCTGTTGACGGCACAGGAAAAAAAGATACCGCATTGGATCGAAAAATTACATCTGGCTGGTCTATATCATAAGATTGTGAGAGAACAGACCGTAAAAAAAGATGTTCGTGCACGTATATTTCGAAAGAAAGTAGCACAGTATAATAATCAGATAGAAGAAATGAATCAAAAAGATGATAACGTATAAGGTTATCATCTTTTTTTCTGTTAAAAAGGAGAGGCTGAAATATGATACGTTGGTTCAAAATTCTGATAGGAACACTTTGTATGGCAATGGCTGTAAATTTTGTCTATGAGCCGATGCATATGGTGACAGGAGGCGTGTCCGGCACAGCAATCATTATTAAAGGGCTTTCAATGAATTGGTCTGATTTTGAGATCCCGGTCTGGATGACAAATATTTTGTTGAATATTCCTATCTTTTTATGGGGATATTTTGTACGGGGGAAAAGATATCTTCGTGTCACATTTGTTGCAAATTTGTTCTTTACATTGTTTTTATTTTGCATTCCGGTTATTCCAATCAGACAGAAGGATTATTTCCTCGCAGCCTTATATGGCGGAATTTTAAATGGGACAGGACTCGGACTGGTCTTTTCTACCGGGTATTCCACAGGAGGAACGGATCTGCTTAGCAGCATTCTTCACAAATATATGCCACAGGTACCGATTGCACGCATTCTGTTCTGCCTGGATGCTGCCGTGATCGCAGCAGGAATTTTTACATTTGGATCTCATAGTGCAGCTTATGCGGTTTTTGCAGTCTTTTTATCAAGCAAGGTCATGGATCTGATCTTAACAGGGGTGAGAGCCGGAAAGCAGATCTGGATTATATCGGAGGAATACCAAAAGATCGGCAGCCAGATTTTAGAAGAATTGCATCGTGGTGTAACCAGTCTGGACGGACGTGGTGTTTACAGTAACCGGAAGAAGAATGTACTTGTCTGTCTGGCATCAGCAAGAGAAATTGCACGAATCTTACAAATAGTAGAAAAAAATGACGATAATGCCTTTGTATTTATTCAGGATGTAAAAGAAATTATGGGGGAAGGTTTTGTGAAGATTGGTAAATGATATACAAACTTTGGTCAAATCTTCCAGTATTTATATAAATAAATTCTATGGTTTTTGGCGAATTGAACGAAAAAAAATAAATTTATACTCTTTGCACAAAAGCAGAATTATTTCTTTGTAAGATTGTGCTATGGCTAAATATCGGGCTTTAGTGTAATATATTCAATGAGCAGAACGTGATGTTTATTGCGTATTGATAGTATTATATTAAGTTAAAATATAGGAGGATACATAACTATGGCAAGTTTATCATTAAAAAACATCAGTAAGACATATCCAAACGGTTTCCAGGCTGTTAAAAATTTCAACCTTGATATCGCAGATAAGGAATTCATCATTTTCGTAGGACCTTCAGGATGTGGTAAATCTACAACACTTCGTATGATCGCAGGTCTTGAAGAGATTACAGAAGGTGAATTATGGATTGGCAACAACCTTGTAAATGACGTAGAACCTAAGGACAGAGATATCGCAATGGTATTCCAGAACTACGCTCTTTACCCACATATGACAGTTTACGATAACATGGCATTTGGTCTTAAGTTAAGAAAGACACCAAAGGAGAAGATCGATCAGTTAGTACAGGAAGCTGCTAAAATTCTTGACATTGTTCCTTTATTAGACCGTAAACCAAAGGCTTTATCAGGTGGTCAGAGACAGCGTGTAGCCATGGGACGTGCTATCGTGCGTAATCCTAAAGTATTCCTTATGGATGAACCTTTATCAAACCTTGATGCTAAGCTTCGTGTACAGATGCGTATCGAGATTTCTAAGATTCATCAGAGTTTGGAAGCTACTATCATCTACGTTACACATGACCAGACAGAGGCACTTACGCTTGGTACACGTATCGTAGTTATGAAAGATGGTGTTATGCAGCAGGTTGCTACACCAATTGATCTTTATACAAAACCTTGCAATATGTTCGTCGCAGGATTCATTGGTTCACCACAGATGAACTTCATTGATTGTAAAGTGGTAAAAGATGGCGATGATGTTAAACTTGAGTTTGGTTCACACTCTGTTAAACTTCCTGAAGGAAAAGCAGAGAAGATCGTAGAAGGTGGATATATTGGTAAAGATGTTGTATTAGGTATTCGTCCTGAAGATATCAAAGATGAAGAAATCTTTGTTGCAGATGGTGGCGACAATGTTCTTGATGCAACGGTTAAGGTTTATGAAATGCTTGGTGCAGAAGTATTCTTGTACTTCACGGTAGAGGGACATGACATTACTGTTCGTGTAAATCCACGTACAACAGCACGTCCTGGCGATACAATTAAGATCGCACTTGATACAAGCAAGATTCATGTATTTGACAAGGAAACAGAAGTTACAATTACAAACTAGTCTGTAAATAAAATAATTTTGATCTTAGACGGATCATCATCTTATAAAAATGAGTTGATGATCCGTTTTTTTGCTCTTTGTCAAGGGTGGGGTAAAAACGAAAAATTTTCGGTCGATTGTCACTATATATACGGGGATTCGCTGTTTACTTTTGTACAGTTTGATGATAATATAAATATATTATAGGTTGATATTACAGCGTACTATACAAATATGCTATGACAAATAGAAAGTTGGAGGGATAATATGATTTCAAATCAGGTGTTACAAACGACAATAGATGGCTTAAAAAGTATAACGCGAATTGATATTTGTGTTATGGACATCGAAGGGAAGGCACTTGCAACTACGATCAATAATGTTGAGGAGTATGAGGAAGCGGTCATGGCGTTTGTGGATTCTCCGGCAGATAGTCAGGTGTTACAGGGGTATCAGTTCTTTAAGGTATTTGACGATCATCAATTAGAATATGTTATTCTTGCAAAAGGTGATACCGATGATGTGTATATGGTTGGTAAGCTGGCAGCGTTCCAAATCCGTAATCTTTTGGTTGCATACAAAGAAAGATATGATAAGGACAACTTTATTAAGAATCTGTTATTAGATAATCTGTTATTAGTTGATATTTATAATCGGGCAAAGAAATTGCATATTGAGACAAATGTAAAGAGAGTTGTCTTTTTGATCGAAACAAAGAATGAAAAAGATGTGAATGCCTTAGAAACGATAAAAGGACTTTTTGCGGGAAAGAAGAAGGATTTTATTACACAGGTAGACGAGAAGAATATTATTCTTGTAAAAGAAGTTGCAGAAAATGAAGATTACGATGATATGGAAAAGACAGCTCGTGTGATTTTGGATATGCTGAACTCAGAGGCAATGTCATTGGTTCATGTATCGTATGGCACAATGGTCAACGAGATCAAAGATGTGTCACGTTCATACAAAGAAGCCAAGATGGCACTGGACGTAGGAAGGATCTTTTATAGTGACCGTAATGTGATCGCATATAGCAGCCTTGGTATCGGTCGTCTGATCTATCAGCTTCCAATGCCGCTTTGCAAGATGTTTATCAAAGAAATTTTTGGAGCAAAATCACCGGATGATTTTGATGATGAAACAATTGCCACGATCAATAAATTTTTTGAAAACAGCCTGAATGTATCAGAGACTTCGCGACAGTTATACATTCATCGTAATACATTGGTATATCGACTTGACAAGCTTCAGAAGAGTACAGGATTGGATCTTCGTGTCTTTGATGATGCAATCACATTCAAGATTGCTTTAATGGTTGTAAAATATATGAAATATATGGAAAATTTTGAATATTAAAAATAAGATATAGGGAGTGGGCAGGCGCAGTGGGCTTGCCCATTTGTCATTAAAGGAGAAAAGGAATGAATACGAAAGAAGCATTGATCACATTACAGGATGTCTCGGTAACTTATCCAACAGGAACACATGCATTACAGCAGATTAATTTACAGGTGGGAAAAGGGGAGTTTGTATTTGTCGTAGGAAGCAGCGGTTCGGGAAAATCCACATTTATCAAAACACTGCTTGGAGAAGTAAAAGCAACACATGGAAAGATTTTTGTCGCAAAAAAGCAGCTTGACCGGATCAAAAGGAAAGAACTGCCATATTATCGTCGTATATTAGGTGTAGTATTTCAGGAGTTCCGTTTATTAAAAGATAGAAATGTATATGAAAATGTAGCTTTAGCACAGCGGGTTGTTGGTGTGAGCAAACAAAAGATTGAGAAAAATGTCATGAATATTCTGGAACTGGTAGGTCTTTCCGGCAAAGAAAAGATGCGTCCAAAGGAGCTTTCGGGAGGAGAGCAGCAAAGAGTAGCGATTGCAAGAGCAATGGTTAATCGTCCGGCTATTTTATTGGCGGATGAGCCAACCGGTAACTTAGATCCGCAAAACTCCTGGGAGATCATGAAGTTGTTAGAAGAAGTTAATCGCCTGGGAACGACGGTCATTGTTGTGACGCACAACCATGAGATTGTCAACAAAATGAAAAAGAGAGTCATCGCATTACATTCCGGCAGGATTACAAGTGATGAGATGCAGGGAGGGTATATACAGTGAGAACATTTGTCTATGGAATCAAACAGGGTGTAAAAAATATAGTACAAAACCACTTGTTTTCTCTTGCAGCGATTGGAACGATTGCGACATGTCTTTTTCTACTGGGCATTTTTTATGCATTAGTAAGTAATTTCCAAAACATGGTTTATCATGCGGAAAGCAGCGTTGGAATAACCGTTTTCTTTGAGGAGGGAATCTCACAAAAGCAGATTGATGCGATTGGAGATAAGATAAAAGCGTACAAGGATGTAGACAAGATCAAATTTATTTCGGCAAAAGAGGCATGGGAAAAGTTTCAAAAAGAAATGTATGGCGATGATAAAAGCGTAGCTGATACATTCAACGGTGTGAATCCCTTGGAAAATTCAGCCTCTTATGAAGTATATTTAACAGAAGTAAAAGCGCAAAATAAGATTGCACACGAAATCGAAGGGATAGATGGTGTCCGAAAGGTCAATGGTTCACGAAGTGTTGCAAAGGGGTTGAACAGCTTTAACCTATTGGTCACTTATGTATCTGCAACCATTATTATTTTACTGTTACTGATCTCTGTTTTTCTGATCAGCACAGCGGTTGCATCGGGAATCCGTGTCCGCAGGGACGAAATTTCGATATTGCAATATATTGGTGCGACGGATGCATTCATTAAAATGCCATTCTGGTTTGAAGGCATATTGATTGGTTTTTGCGGAGCGATTGTTCCATTGGTGCTGTTATCCGTTCTTTATGATAAAATGATTGCATTTGTTTTGGAACATTTTTCAGCATTATCGGAATGGCTGACCTTTGTCAGTACAGGAAAAGTCTTTCGTACACTGATACCGATGTCACTTGCGGTTGGTGTTGGAATTGGTCTGGTCGGAAGTGCATTGTCAGTCAGAAAGCATTTGAGAAGATCTTTATAGGAAAGAACAGGAAGGGTACATATGAAGAAAAGATGGATTGCAATCGGTATTTGGAGCATCGGAGCTATTCTGATCGGAACCGGTCAGTTGAATGGCTGTCTCGGACTGAACGAAGACAGAGGGATGATCAGCTATGCAGCCGGTCAGTCGCAGGCTTCAAAAACGATTCAGAACAAGATAGAAAAAAGCAATAAAACAACGAGGTCTCTTGAGGAGGAGAAAAAAACATTAAAAAAAGAAGTAGCATCTCTGGAAAATAAAAAAAATGATGTTGTTTCTTATATTCAGAGTTTGGATCAGAAACTGGCTGATCTTTCTACAAAAGTAGAACAAAATGAAACAAATCTTAAAAAGACAAAGAAAGAGATCCGTATTCTGAAAAAAGAAAAAAAAGCTGCTGAATCAAAGAAAGAAATACAGTATGATTCCATGCTCGAACGCATAAAATATGTATATGAAAATGGAGATCAGGGGTACTGGGAGGTGCTTTTAGGAGCAGATAGTCTTTCAGAGTTTCTAAACCGTGCGGAATATGTAAGTAAAGTCAGCAGTTATGATAGAAACTTGTTAAAAGAATATCAAAAGACCTGTGATACGATTACAACTGCTCAAAATAGGCTTGAAATCGACCTGGCGAATCTGACAACATTACGAAAGAGTTTGAAATTGAAAAAAGATTCGATGAATACGATCATGGATAAGAAGACGGACGAACTTCAAAAATATCAGGTTTCGATCGATCAGAAAAGCAGTTCTGTGAAAAATACAGATAATCTGTTAGCAAAGCAGGAAGCACAGTTAGAAGCTTTGATGGCAGCACAGAGAAAGCAAAGCGAGAAAGAAGAGTCTGCACGCAAAACGGCTGAAAAGAAAGCCGCACAAAAGAGTACATCTAATGCGGCAAAAGCGACCAAAGCACCTAAGACAGCAGCGGCGAAAGCTCCGCGGACGAATACAGATAACAGCACAACAAAAGTTTCCGTAAGCGGGTTCCGCTGGCCGTTGACCGTGTCAGGAAGGATTACTTCGTATTTTGGCTACCGAACGTCACCGACAGCCGGTGCAAGTTCAAATCATAAGGGTATTGATATCTCTGTGCCGGTAGGCTCTACGGTTGTAGCTGCAAAGGCAGGTACTGTTGTTACAGCAGCATATTCTGCTTCTGCAGGAAATTATATTGCGATATCCCATGGAGATGGTGTATATACTTATTATATGCATTGTTCTTCTTTGGCGGTTTCTTCCGGTGCTAAGGTATCGCAGGGACAAAAAATCGCATTGTCGGGAAATACAGGTGTATCTACCGGGCCGCATCTTCACTTTGCGGTTTATGCAGGTGGAACTTATGTGAATCCGCTAAGTTATGTATCGCAATAGGGGAATGGTAAAGAAAGATTTATCAGAAGAGAAGAGAGTTTTCAATAGATTCAAAAAAAGAACATATAGGAGGTCTTTTGTGAATAAGAAGTCATTTATAACAGGAATACTTACCGGTGTTGCCGGTTCTTTGCTATTGGTTCTGGTGGCAGCTTTTTTGCTGGTGCAAAACGGATCATTGAATGTAACAAGAATGCTTGGTATCTCGGATAATCATACAGCCTTGGAAAATAAGATCATGGATAAAGTTAATGTGATAGAAGGATACATTGATCAATATTTCTTAGACAAAATAGACGAAGATAAGATGGCAGATGCAGTCTATAAAGGTGTGATCAATGGACTGAATGACACATATGCTGCTTATTATACAAGTGATGAATATAAGGATATTATGGAAAAGACGCAGGGAGCCTATTGTGGAATCGGAGCGTATGTGTCTGCTGATCAGGACAGCGGTGCGATCACAATCGTCAAACCAATGAAGGATAGTCCATGTGAAAAAGCCGGCGCAAAAGCAGGCGATATCATTTATTCGGTGGATGGAACCGAAGTGACCGGAAAAGAGATTTCACAGGTGCAGGCTATGTTAAAAGGAGAAAAAGGAACAAAAGTCGATATGGTGCTATTGCGTGGGCAAAAGCAGGTAAAGATTACTGTTACCAGAGATAACATTGAAGAAGACACCGTGGCATATCAGATGTTGGATAAAAAGATCGGCTATATTCAGGTATCCGGTTTTGAAGAGGTTACGGCAAAGCAGTTTGAACAGGCTGTTGACGAGCTTGAGAAGCAGGGCGAAAAAGCATTGATCATTGACCTTCGGGAAAATGGTGGCGGACTGTTAGATTCGGCTGTAAAAATGTTAGACAGAATGCTTCCACAGGGCGTTGTCGTTTATAGCAAAGACAAAAGCGGAACGAAAGAAGAATATAAAGCAACAGATGATAAAGAATTCAAAAAGCCTTTGGCAATCTTAGTCAACGGAAATTCCGCAAGTGCATCAGAAGTCTTTTCCGGTGCAATACAGGATGAGAAGAAAGGCGTATTAGTCGGTACACAGACATTTGGAAAGGGTATTGTGCAGGGAGTATTCCCGTTAGGGGATGGCTCCGCACTAAAGATGACAACAGCAAAATACTATACACCAAACGGAAGAAATATTCATGGAAAAGGACTGACTCCTGATATCAAAGTAGAATTGTCAGAACAGATACAAAAGCTGCCGGAAAGCAATAAGAAAGTCGATAACCAGTTAAAGACAGCGTTTGATTATCTGTTAAAGCAGGAATAAGATGCAATAGATTTTAGAAGGGAGAAAAAGGCGTAATGGAGTTTAAATTACATGCCCCATATGAGCCTACAGGTGATCAGCCGCAGGCGATCAAAACACTTGTAGATGGCTTTAAGGAGGGGAACCAATTTCAGACTTTACTTGGAGTGACCGGCTCGGGCAAGACCTTTACTATGGCTAATGTCATTGCAGCTCTTAATAAGCCGACACTTATCATTAGTCATAATAAAACGCTTGCAGGACAGTTGTATTCGGAGTTTAAGGAATTTTTCCCGGAGAATGCGGTAGAGTATTTTGTATCTTATTATGATTATTACCAGCCGGAAGCTTATGTGCCATCTTCCGATACGTATATCGAAAAAGACTCATCGGTCAACGATGAGATTGATAAATTACGTCATTCTGCAACAGCAGCATTGTCAGAGCGAAGAGATGTGATCATTGTAGCCAGTGTATCCTGTATTTTTGGCCTTGGTAGTCCTGTCGATTATCAGAATATGACAGTTTCATTACGACCGGGTATGATGGTCGATCGTGATTTTGTAATCCGTAAACTGGTAGATATCCAATATACACGAAGTGATCTTGATTTTAAGCGTGGTACATTCCGTGTACGTGGTGATGTTGTGGAAATTTTCCCGGTTAATGAATCGGATCAGGCAATCCGTGTGGAGTTTTTTGGCGATGAAGTAGACCGGATCACACAGATTGATGTTCTGACAGGTCAGGTTAAGGCGGTACTTGAACATATTGTTGTCTTTCCGGCATCCCATTATGTTGTAGAGCCGGAGGCAATGGAACGTGCCATTCATACGATAGAGGAAGAATTAGAAGAAAGAGTTGCTTATTTTAAAAGTCATGATAAGCTGTTAGAAGCACAAAGAATTGCAGAGAGAACAAACTTTGATATCGAAATGTTAAGAGAAACCGGATTTTGTTCCGGCATTGAGAACTATTCGCGTCATTTAGCGGGGTTACAGCCCGGAGAGACACCGAATACCCTGTTAAATTATTTCCCGGATGATTATATTATTATGGTGGATGAGTCTCATATTACGATTCCGCAGATCCGTGGAATGTATGCCGGAGACAGGGCACGTAAAGAGACACTTGTGGATTATGGCTTCCGCCTTCCGTCTGCATTGGATAACAGACCATTGAATTTTGATGAATTTGAAGGATATATCAACCAGATGCTTTTCGTGTCAGCTACGCCGAATGTATATGAACAAGAGCATGAACTTCTAAGAACCGAACAGATCATACGACCAACCGGTTTGTTAGATCCTAAGGTAGAAGTCCGTCCGGTAGAAGGTCAGATTGATGATCTGATCGGAGAGATCCATAAGACGATCGAAGAAGGCAACAAAGTCATGGTATGTACGTTGACGAAGAAAATGGCAGAAGATCTTACGGATTATATGAAAGAAGTCGGCATTCGTGTGAAATACCTGCATTCTGATATTGATACACTGGAACGTTCAGAGATCATTCGTGATATGCGCCTGGATGTCTTTGATGTCTTAGTCGGAATCAATCTGCTTCGTGAGGGATTGGATATCCCGGAAATTGCATTGGTAGCGATTCTGGATGCAGACAAAGAAGGTTTCCTGCGTTCTGAGATCTCTCTGGTACAGACGATTGGGCGTGCGGCAAGAAATGCAGAGGGACATGTTATCATGTATGCAGACGTTGTGACTGACTCTATGGATAAAGCGATCAGCGAAACGAATCGTCGACGTGAGATACAGATGCAATACAATGAAGTACATGGAATCACACCACAAACGATCAAAAAAGCGGTGCGTGATATTGTACGTATTACGAAAAAAGTGGAAGCTTCCGACTTTGATCTGGAAAAAGATATGGAATCCATGAACCGGAAAGAACTTGAGATTGTTGTAAAGAAACTTCAAAAGAAGATGCAGGCAGCGGCAGCAGACTTGAACTTTGAAGAGGCAGCAGCATTGCGTGATCAGATGGTCATGGTCAAAAAGCAGATACAGGATATGGAATGATATAGTAAAGTTATAAAAGCCGGATTCAGAAATTGAAATGGACACAGAAGGTTTATAAAAGCCGGATTCAGAATCTAAAATGAACGCAGCGATCATATAAAAGTAGTAGGATATAGAAGACAGAATGTTTATAGTGATTCTGTGAATGGATAATATAGAAGATAAAATGAAAGCAAGGACAGATCAGATAATTGAAAAGCTGTGACAAGATAAAATAAAGTAAGGTAAGGAGTAACAGATGAAGATAGGTGTTGATTATTACCCGGAGCAATGGGATCGTTCCCTGTGGGAACAGGATGTATGCCGGATGAAAGAAGCCGGTGTAGAGATCGTCCGCATGGCAGAATTTGCATGGAGCTGCTTAGAACCCAGGGAAGGCGTGTATGATTTTTCCTGGCTCGATGCAATTATAGATTTATTTGAAGCAAACGGAATTGAAGTGTTCTTATGCACACCGACTTGTACACCGCCACAGTGGCTTTTCGAAAAATATCCCGAAGTGATCCAGGTAGATAAGAGCGGGCAGCGTATTCCTATCGGTATCCGTGGCCATCGATGTCTGAACAATGCTTTGTATCGTGAAAAATGTACACAGATCATTACAAAGATGGTGGAACATTACCGGGAGAAGTCTTGTGTGACCGGGTACCAGATTGATAACGAATTAGAAGCAAATCATTGCTGTTGTCCGACCTGTATTCAGAAATTTCAGGAATTTGTCAAAAAGAAATATAAAACAATAGAGCGTGTCAATCAGGCCTATGGTAACAGAGTATGGAGTGGGGAATATACGGATTTTTCGCAGATCAAACCACCATTCGGACCGTTTCAGACATGGCTGAATCCATCGTATATGCTGGACTTTAATCGTTATGCTTCGCAGAGTACGGTAGAATATGTCGAGTTTCAAAGAGAACTGATCCATTCTTTGGATCCGAAAGCGGTGATCACGACAAATAACTGGCTCTGTGAAAATATGCCGGATTTTTATGATATGTTTGAAAAGTTAGACTTTGTTTCATATGACAATTATCCGACAACGAATCTTCCAAAGGACATAGAAACGCTCTATTCGCATGCGTTTCATCTGGATCTGATGCGTGGTATCAAGAAGAAAAACTTCTGGATCATGGAACAGCTCAGCGGAGGGTTAGGAAGCTGGACACCGATGAGTGAAACGGTTTATCCGGGAATGTTAAAAGGCTATTCCTTACAGGCAATGGCACATGGAGCAGATACGATTCTTCATTTTCGCTGGAGGACAGCCGTTGCCGGAGCAGAAATGTTTTGGCATGGGATTATAGACCACAATAATGTATTAGGTCGCAGATACGAAGAATTTAAAGAACTTTGTCAGACGATGAAGAAGCTTTCTTACTTAGATGGTTCTATCATAAAGAATAAAGTAGCCATTCTTTATTCTTCAGAGCAGGAATATGGTTTTAAGATTCAGCCACAGGTGGAAGGAATGCATTATTTTACACAGCTAAAGGCTTATCATGATGCGTTTACCTGTCTTGGTGTCGGTGTTGATATTGTAGATGCCAAAAGTGATCTGGACGAATATACTTTAGTGGTGGCACCGACCATGTATATCTCGGACAAAACGCTCGAAGGCCATTTTAAGAAATATGTAAAACAGGGCGGTCATCTGGTGTTGACGAATCGTTCCGGTGTAAAGGATACAAATAATCAATGTATTATGTCTCCTTTGCCGACAGTCTTTTCAGAGATTACGGGTGCGATCGTAAAAGAATATAATCCGATCGGAGAAAAGGAAGAGTGCATTGAAATCCGATCAGAGAAGTGGAAGAACATCTGTGACAGACAGAACGATCAGAGCAACTCGCATTTATCGGCATTGTCTGAGCCGGAAGGCAATGAAAAAAATCACAAAAACATGCAAAGTGATCAGGAAAGCTTGGATTTATCGGTATTGTTTGAGTCGGACCACAATGAAACAGATCATAAAGACATGCAGAGTGATCAGGGCAGTTTGTATTTATCGGCATTATCTGAGGCAGAATGTAATAGAATAGATGGGGGAAAAAGAGAGAGCAGCACACAAAAACGATATATACAGTCGTGCCATTTATGGTGTGATATTCTAGATCCAAAACAGGCAGAAGCTCTGGCTGTCTATGGAACCGATTTTTATGAAGGGGCGGCTGCGATCACCCAAAATTCTTATTACGAAGGAATCGGTTATTATGTAGGAACGGTTCCGGATAGAAGAGGAATGATCTCTTTTGCAAAGCTTTTGTTAGAAAATGCATCAATTCCATATATGGAGAGTCTTCCGTATGGGGTAGAAGTGACAGAACGCAGAAATGATACAAAAAGCTGGGAGCTGTATTTTAATAATACCATGCACAAACAGCATTTTGATGTTATAGTACGTTACAAAGATCAGACAGTAAAAAAACATACACTGGATTTGCAGCCTTTTGAAATGAAAATCTTAGAAAAGTGAGGATGAAATAAAATGAAACAATGGAAGAGAATTTTGTTTTCTGTGATCAGTCTGGTGTGGGGCTTTGTATCATTGGATTATCTGATCTATGCATTTGAAATGCTGACAGGAAGCAGAAGAAGCAATGTGGCATATTCACCAAAAGCAGATGGCATATACCAGTTGCTCGGTTTTGGTATGTTTTTGCTTTGGTTTATCATACTTGCATTTTATTTTTATCTGATTCGAAAAGCTTCGATACAGATTGATCTTGTGGAAGAAAAAGATGGAAAAGAAATTGTACGTCGCAAGAAGTTTGACCGGATCTTACAGGGCGGTTTTTTACTCACCGGGATTTTGATCCGCTGGTGTTATCTGATCTTTTTCTATCTGCCGGGATTAAAATAGAAAAGATCAGAAAGACGAATCGAAAAAAATATATATAGTGGAATCGGAAAGAAACAAACTAAAAAGGGTTTACGAAATAAGACAGAAAGAGAAAAATAAAAAACACAGAACGATAGGAGTAAGATAACAGGAACACGTCCTTAAATACTCGAATCTTCTGTGTTTTACTTTTTTCCGGTTCTTTAGATCAATGCGGCAATATCAACACTGAAATCGCGTGAAAGATCATATGTCTTCTTATCAGTAATGACAACAGGACGTGATAACAGGTTTTGATTTAACAAAACAATCTTTCCACGTTCATTATTTGAAAGAATAACTTCTGTGTTGACATATGCTTCTACAAGTCTCTTCATGAATAGATAGAGATAATGAGGATTATATAGATCTTTTTCTTTCTCAAACATAGAAATTACAGTAAAAGGACAAATGCCTTTTCTGTAAATACGGTTTGAAGTCATAGCATCGTAAACATCGGCAATCGCAACGATCGATGCATATTCATTGATCTCGATGCCGGCAAGCTGGCGTGGATAACCTTTTCCGTCATATCGTTCATGATGCTGAAGTGCAGCAAGCTTGATACGGTCATCCAAATTTTTGGAACGTAAAATATCATAACCGAGTTTTGGATGAGAACGAATCAAGTCAAATTCTTCATCGGTAAGTTTACCGGGTTTTTGAATGATCTCAGTAGGAATTTTTAATTTGCCGATATCATGTAAAAGACCACATAACATTAATGTATTTAGATCATCCTTTGAAAAACCGGCCCAGCTTCCGATTACGTTACAGATCAAAGCAACATTCATGGAATGCGTATATGTTAAGTCATCAAAACCACGCAGACATTGCATCATATCTAAAAGGTGTAAAGAGTTTCTGGTACGTCCAAGGATGGAATCCACTTCATGAAGCATATTATCGGTTACATCTGTTGCATTTTTTACAACAATATCATTTAATTCATCTTTAAAACTGCTGATAGATGATGTGAAGTTATCTTTAAATTCTACGAACTGTTCTGTCTGTTGTACTCGTTCAAAATAAGTAGGACCATCAAAACTTGGTCCATGAGAGACAGGAGCTTTTTCTTGTGGTGTATCTGTTGGAGTATTTTTTTCTTTTTCTTTTGGAGCATCCTCATCCGGGATATATACCCGAACGGATTTGACTGCATAATATTTTAACTTATCAATAATCTCCGGTGTAAGTGTTGTATTACTTTGAATCACCAGATGATTCGTATATGTATAGGCTGCTTCAGAAGAAACCATACCCGGTTTTAGATTTGAAGTTAGAACTTTTTTTGTTTTCATATATCCTCCCTGTCTAAGTAACCTGCAATCCTTTGCGTCGTTTGTTCTTTACGGATTACTTTTGTATCTGCAATACACTAGAAACACTATAATTGTACCATGACAGCACATGATACGCAATCAAAAATGGATATAAAAATGAACGAAAATTTATATTTGCTTTAGAAAGTTGTAAGAAACTATAGGAGAAGTCGGACAGAAAAGAGAAAAAATGTAAAAATAATATGGATAGAAAAACAGAATGAGAATGGCAGAATAGAAATGTGAAAAGTTTTTATGACCAGCTTAAGAAAACAATCTTAAGAAAATCACAGAAAAAATGCGAGCATAAGAAAACTATAGAAAAAAGCTTAAGGAAACTATAGAAAAAAGATTGACAAGAAGTTGTATTCATTATATAATAGCTAAATGTGGCGTGTGAAAGCTAACCCAAGCCCCGGTATAAGCAGTCAGACGCAGTTAGTTTGAAAATAATATACGAATTTTAGTTAGGAGGTACTGGGATGAAAAGTTATATGGCTAACCCATCCACAATTGAAAGAAAGTGGTTTATTGTTGACGCTACAGGACATACATTAGGCCGTCTTGCATCAGAAGTTGCAAATGTTTTAAGAGGTAAGAACAAACCTGTTTTTACACCACATGTTGATACAGGTGATTATGTAATCATCATCAATGCTGAAAAGATCAAAGTTACTGGTAAGAAATTAGACCAGAAAATTTATTATAACCATTCCGATTATGTAGGTGGAATGAAAGAGACAACACTCAAGGATATGCTCGCTAAGAAACCAACATACGTTGTTGAACATGCAGTTAAGGGCATGCTTCCAAAGGGACCACTTGGCCGCCAGATGATGTCAAAGCTTCATGTATACGCTGGTGAGAATCATGGACATGAGGCACAGAAGCCGGAAGTTTTAGAGATTAAAGAAAGAGCATAATTGAGAGGAGGAAAAAAAATTGGCAAACGCAAAATTTTACGGAACAGGTAGAAGAAAAAGTAGTATTGCTAGAGTATATTTAGTACCGGGTACCGGTAAAATCACAATCAACAAAAGAGATATTGATGATTACTTCGGTCTTGAAACTTTAAAGATTATCGTTCGTCAGCCACTTGAGGCTACAAATACAACAGATAAGTATGATGCTAAGATCACTGTTCGCGGTGGTGGATTCACAGGTCAGGCCGGTGCGATCAGACATGGTATCGCAAGAGCACTTCTTACAGTAGACGCTGATTTCCGTCCAACTCTTAAGAAGGCTGGTTACTTAACTCGTGACCCACGTATGAAAGAGCGTAAGAAATACGGTCTCAAGAAAGCTCGTAGAGCTCCACAGTTCTCAAAGAGATAATTATTTTACAATCCAGTACGTTATACGACGTTTCAGAAAAGTATGCTACACCTCGGAATTTCGGTTCCGGGGTGTTTTTTCGTACTTATTGTTATTTAATGCATCATTAAACTTTTGACAAAGTGCCGGCTCTGCACTTTTTCTCTCCCCTTTTTTGTACAGTTGTGTTATACTAATAAAGAATGCATAAAAGATGTATATTTATAAAAATTACTTCGTAGCAAGGTGGCTTGTTCTTCGCACAGACAGGGAACAGGTGACATCACAATAGAGTAATGGAAATGAGGAAAACGATGGAAAAAATTATATTAACAGGAGATCGTCCTACCGGTAAGCTTCATGTGGGCCATTATGTAGGATCTTTAAAAAGAAGAGTAGAATTACAAAATTCAGGAGAATATGACAAGATTTTTATTATGATCGCAGATGCACAGGCATTAACAGACAATGCCGATAATCCGGCAAAGATCCGTGATAATATCATGGAAGTTGCACTGGATTATTTATCGGTAGGCATTGATCCGACAAAGTCAAATATTTTTGTACAGTCTCATATTGCGGAACTGACAGAATTAAGCTTTTATTATATGAATCTTGTTACGGTGTCACGGTTACAGCGTAATCCTACCGTAAAAGCGGAGATTAAGATGCGAAACTTTGAGACAAGCATTCCGGTTGGTTTCTATACCTATCCGATCAGTCAGGCAGCCGATATTACCGCTTTTAAGGCAACAACCGTACCGGCCGGAGAAGACCAGATGCCAATGGTAGAACAGACAAAAGAGATTGTTCATAAGTTTAATTCCGTATATGGCGAGACTTTAGTAGATCCCAAGATCTTACTTCCGGAAAATGAAGCGTGTCTGCGTCTTCCGGGTATCGATGGCAAAGCAAAGATGAGTAAATCATTAGGAAACTGTATCTACCTTTCCGAAGAAGAAGCCGAGGTCCGTAAGAAAGTAATGTCAATGTATACCGATCCGGATCATATCCGTATTGAAGATCCGGGCAAGTTAGAAGGCAATACGGTCTTTACTTATCTCGATGCATTTTGCAATGACGATCATTTCGCGGAATATCTGCCGGAATATGCAAATCTGGATGAATTAAAAGCTCATTATCAGCGAGGTGGTCTTGGTGATGTCAAAGTCAAGAAATTCTTAAACAATGTCCTTCAGGAAGAGCTTAGTCCGATTCGTGCCAGAAGAAAAGAATATGAAAAGGATATCGAAGGCGTTTATGAAATTCTGAAAAAGGGAAGCGAAGAAGCACAAAAGATTGCAGCCCAGACAGTCAAGGAAGTAAAGAGTGCCATGAAGATTGATTATTTTTCTGATCCGGCATTCATAGAAGAGCAGAAGAAAAAATTCAACTAAGCGATAAATAAAATATAAAATGTATTCTCGGAATCTTTTGAATGAAAAATCACCGAAAGTACATTAGACTGGAAAAGGGGATTTTCTATGAAAATATTAGTAACAGGCGGTATTGGTTATATTGGTTCCCATACATGTGTGGAACTTTTGAAGCAGGGAATGGAAGTTGTTGTATTTGATAATCTGTATAATGCCAAAATAGATGTTGTCGATAAGATCAAAGAGATCACAGGCAAAGAGATTACATTTTATCAGGCAGATATGCGTGATAAAGAATCGATGCGTCCGATCTTTGAAGAAAATAAGATTGATGCAGTGATTCATTTTGCAGGCTTAAAAGCAGTCGGAGAATCTGTTGAAAAACCATTGTTATATTATCAAAATAATATCACCGGAACATTGAACCTGTGTGAACTTATGAAGGAATATGATTGTAAGAAGATGATCTTTAGTTCATCGGCAACTGTTTATGGTGCACCCAAGACCGTTCCGATCAAAGAAGATTTTCCTTTGCATACAACCAACCCATATGGAACGACAAAGTTGATGTTAGAACAGATCCTGACCGATTTTTGTAAGGCAGATCCTGACTGGCATGTGATCCTGTTACGTTATTTCAACCCGATCGGTGCCCATGAGAGCGGATTGATTGGAGAAAGTCCGAATGGTATCCCGAATAACCTGATGCCTTATATTACACAGGTTGCGATCGGAAAACTGCCATATCTGCGCGTCTTTGGCGATGATTATGATACGCCGGACGGAACAGGGGTAAGAGATTATATCCATGTTGTGGATCTGGCGAAAGGCCATGTCAATGCAGTAGAAGCGATCATGCAAAAGAGTGGCGTATCTATTTATAACCTTGGTACAGGTATCGGTTATAGTGTTTTAGATATTGTCAAAGCTTTTGAAAAAGCAAATGGTATTACAATTCCGTATCAGATTCAGGGCAGACGTGCCGGAGATATTGCGGTTTGCTATGCCAATGCACAGAAAGCATACGAAGAACTGGGCTGGAAGGCGGAATATGACTTAGAACGGATGTGCAAAGATGCATGGCATTTTGTACAAAAGAATGACAAGGCATAAAGCTTCCTGGCAAAAAGGAATGATAAGGCGTAATCTTCCTAACAAAAAAGAAAGACAAGGTATAAAGCTTTGTAGTAAAAAAAGAACGATAAAACGATAATGTTTATAATAAGAAAAGAAGAACAAAACAAAATGGCTGGACGGCAATACAAAGGGAAAATATGCTTTCTAACAGCTAAAAATAGTCAGTAAAAGAAAAACAAATAGAAAGAAAAGATAAAAAGAGACATCAGACGATATTGTATTTTCAAAAGACGGATCCTTTCCGGTAGTGGGAGACAATATAAGAACATGTCTCTTTTCTTTACATAGTCTTACGGTTTCCTTAATTTTTGTCTGTTTTTGTGCAAATGTGTCAAAAATGTGTTACACTCTTTGAAGTGATGAGAAATCAGATCCTGAGGAATCGGCAGGAAAATGAATCTTCCGTAGGGAAACAATGGATTAGAAAGATTTATGAGGAGAGGAATTGAGGATATTATGAAACAATGGGTACGGGATCATATTGAGGAGATTTTTTTATTCTGCTGTCTGGCAGTTGTGATCAGTATGTTCCTTTTTCGTTATGGATGTTTTGCATCGGATGTAGACTGGATGAGCCAGCATTCTGTTTTCCCGGATTATTTTCGAAAACTTTTTTATAAAACCGGGAAGCTGATCCCTTCCTTTGCATCTAACATTGGTGGCGGACAAAACATTTTTAACTTTTCTTATTATGGACTGCTCAGTCCGCTGATCTTACCTTCGTATCTGCTTCCGTTTGTAACAATGGACACATACCTTTCGGTAATATCGGTTATCTGTATTCTGTCATCGGTGCTTTTGTTATATCACTGGCTGCGGTCAAAAGGTTTTCGCGGCAGATTAAGCTGTTCTATGGCTGTGATGTATCTTTTTGCAACACCGGTTCTTTTTCAGTCGTATACACAATGGATGTTTGTTAATTATATGCCGTTTCTGATCCTGGCTTTTATGGGTGTGGATCGCTTTATGCAGAAAAAGAAGCCATTGATGCTTTGCTTTTCTATTTTTTTGATGGTTATGACAAGTTATTATTTCAGTATTGGCGGCTTATTTGCACTTGCATTGTATCAGATTGCTTATGCGATCAGAGAGACGGTTCCATTCCGTTTAAAGGAGTTTCTCCTTTTAGAACTTCGGACAGCTATTTATGTCCTGACCAGCCTTTTGATGAGTGGTGTGCTTTTGGTACCGACTGCATTTACATTGCTGGGAAGAAGCAGTGATTCAAAGCAGACAGTGACTTTGGCAGAATTGCTGATCCCTGATGTCAAATGGACACATCTGGTATATTCCGGCTATGGGATCGGATTGACGACTTTATTGCTGACAGCAGTTTTTGGTGTAATCTTTTATAAAAAAGCATGGGAACGCTTCTTAGGATATAGCCTGTTATTGGTTCTTTTCGTGCCGTTTTTTGAATACCTGTTAAATGGTGGTTTGTATCTGCGTGGAAAGGTTCTGATTCCGTTTTTGCCATTACTGTTATACTGGATGGCATATTTCCTGATGAAAATGAGAGACCGACTGCTATCGCCAAGAGCAGTATCGTTTTGTTTTGGCATTACTGTTTTTTTGGCAGCCATCTATTGTGATTTCAAGATAAAAGAATTACAATATTTCATTCTGTTTGATGCGGTTTTAATGTTTCTTTGCCACTTCCTGTATGAGAAGACCAGAAAAATGGCTTGCATCGTGGTACCTGTCTTTGTTCTGATGGGTACATTTAGTACGGGCTTTCATGGAATGCAAAATAACATGGTATCAGAGCAGCTTTTTGCTGAGATTGATGCTCAGGAATACCAGAGCCTGATCAAAGAATTAAAAGATCAGGATTTGTATGGATATCGTATTGAAACCAGAGGGAGCGATCAGGAGAATTTTGTAAATATCAATCGCATTTATGATATGGAACAAAGCATTTCAACCATTTATTCTTCTGCCTATGCAGCCAAATATGATGCTTTCCGCAAGCATGTTTTCGGCTTGAATGAGCCGCATCGCAACATTTTGATGCAGGGAATGACAAATAACCGTGTCTTTTTAAAGATGATGGGGGTCAAATATCTGATCTCGAATCAGAAATTAGATGCCAAAGTGTGCAAAAAAGAGGGAAAAAATGTAGTTTATGATAATGGAGAGGTGGCACCGCTCGGTTATGTGACGAACACCCTGCTTGATGAAAAACAATATGAACTTTTGGAATATCCTTATAATCAGATTGCCTTTTTGCATGGGACTGTGACAAACCGGCAGACAGAAAATCTTCAGAAAACATCAGAAGCAATTGTTCATCAGATGCAACAGGAAGTCAGCCCGGTTTCTTTTGATCTTGGTTCGATACAGTCAAAACTTCTTACGATTGATGAAGAAGAGAACGGATATCACATTGTTTCAAAAGGAAATGCAACCGTTAAAGCAAATATACAGATTCCAAAGAGAGGTGCGAATTATCTTTTTGTAGAATTTGATGTGAAAAATAATCGAAAGAAGCAGGATATGTCAATCCGTATCGAAAATGAAAAGAACAAACTGACCGATCGTTCGCATGTTTACTACAATCGAAATAAAACGTTCCGTTTTGCGGTTGCCTGTAAGCAAAACTTAAAAAAGCTCCATATTTCTTTTGGAAAAGGTGATTATCAGATTTACAATGTGAAATGTTATGCAGCTAAGATCAGTGAAGCGAGTGTTAAAAAGCTGTATCATAATAAAATGGAAATAACAGATAACTGGACAACCGGTGACATCTTGCAAGGTACTGTAGACAGTGCAGAAGATGGCAAACTGGTTACGTCGATACCAAATGCTGATGGTTTTTCTTTGTTTGTCGATGGCAAAAAAGCGAAAATAGAAGATATCAACTACGCATTTATCGGTACTTCATTGACTGCCGGAATGCACCGGATAAAGCTTGTCTATGAGTCGCCGGGACTGCGTGTTGGAAAATACGTTTCTGTTGTGGGCTTTTTACTTTGCTTTATCCTCTGCCTGATCCGCATTTTTACCGGTTGTAGAAGAAAAAAATTTGTGCTACAATAAAACGTATAAAAGAAAAGGGAGCGTCTGCGAAGCAGGAAATTTCCTTTTTCGAGTTTAAATAGAATTTAGAATTTGATTGATAAAAAAGGGAATGAAGTTCTCCCATAGTAATGATACTAAAACCGCTTATATAAGCTGATGACTTCTGCATTTTTACGCAGAAGTTGTCGGCTTTTTTTGCGGAATAGGAAACTGCTCGTACAGCAGCGGTACACCAACAAGAATTGCATTAGCAATTCTTTACCGAGAGCACATTTTATCTGAGGAGGAAAAGAAAATGTTATTTAGTATTGCAATGATACTTATCGTAGGAATGTTACTTGGATGGATCTGTCAAAAAGTAAAGCTTCCGAGTCTGCTTGGAATGTTAGTGACCGGCATGCTCTTAGGTCCGTATGTTTTGAACCTGTTAGACAAAAATATTCTTCAGATATCACCGGATCTGCGAAAGATCGCATTGATCATTATTTTGACAAGAGCCGGTCTGGGGCTTGATCTGTCAGGTTTAAAAAAGATTGGAAGACCTGCTGTTATGATGTGCTTTGTACCGGCAAGTTTTGAATTGATCGGTATTATTTTACTTGCACCAAAGATCATGGGACTGACCGTATTAGAAGCGGCTATTTTAGGTGCTGTGTTAGCTGCGGTTTCACCGGCAGTTGTTGTTCCGAGAATGGTAAAGTTGATGGAAGAAGGCTATGGAGTGAAAAAAGGCATTCCACAGTTAATACTGGCAGGAGCATCGGTTGATGATGTCTATGTGATCGTATTATTCTCGACATTCACCGGTATGATGCAGGGACAGGGAGCTTCTTTGATTCGTTTTGTCAATATTCCGGTGTCTATCTTTCTTGGAATTATGGTCGGATTGCTATTAGGAACGGGCATGGCATTTTATTTTGAAAAAGTACATATCAGAGATACGATAAAAGTATTATTATTGTTAAGTGTATCTTTCTTGCTGGTGACAGCAGAAGATCATCTTACGACACGGATCACATTTTCGGCATTGATCGCCATTATGTTTATCGGTATCGGCTTAAAGCAGAAAAGAGGAGTCGTTGCCCAAAGATTATCGACAAAATACAGCAAGCTCTGGGTAGCAGCCGAAGTCTTTTTGTTTGTTTTAGTCGGTGCTACGGTCAATGTGCATTATCTGAGACATGTCGGAGTGAGAGCTTTACTTGTTATTATCGGGGCGTTGTTATTCCGTATGACAGGTGTTTTTGCGTGTTTATTAAAGACGAAGCTTAATGCAAAAGAGAGAGCATTTACGATGATGGCATATACACCCAAAGCAACCGTACAGGCTGCGATTGGCGGAATCCCGCTGGCATTGGGATTTGCCTGTGGCGATACGGTTTTGACGGTTGCGGTGCTTGCAATCGTTTTGACAGCACCTTTAGGGGCATTTATGATCGATTGGTCTTATAAAAAAATGCTGAAAAAATAAAATTGTTCTGACGGTGTTTGGCACGCATAAATCCTTCTGATTTTCGCATACTACACTTACAGTATAATTGTGGAAAAGACGAAAATTCTTTTATTTATTAAAATTTTGGGGTTTTCCTTTCAAAAAACGAGGAGGATTATTATGAAAGCTACAGGAATTGTAAGACGAATAGATGATTTAGGGCGTGTTGTGATCCCAAAAGAAATTCGAAAAACACTTCGCATTCGTGAAGGAGACAGCTTAGAAATCTATACAGAAAATGCAGGTGAGATCATTTTGAAAAAATATTCTCCGATACAGGAGCTCAAGGCGTTAGCACAGCCCTATGCGGAATCATTGTCACTTACTTCAGGGTGCGTGGTTGCGGTAGCGGACCGGGATTGCATCGTGGCCACTTCACAAGGTGGAAAAAAGGACTTTGAGCATAAAATGTTAAGCCGTGAAATGGAAAAGACAATCCTTGGGCGAAAGAAGATAATGGCACAGGGAGATTCAAAGGATTACGTGCAGGTTGCAAATGAAGATAAGAAATATTCATATGAAGTTATGTGTCCTGTGATCGTAGAAGGGGATGTTGCGGGCGGTGTGATCCTATTATCAAAAACAACAGAGAAAGAGAACAGTCGGGTGCAGGAAAAGTTAGCGGCTTTTGCAGCAGATTTTTTGGGAAGACAGATGGAGTAAAGAAAAGCTTGCTGAAAATAGGGCTTTTAACAACGAAAAACGATTTGAAACCACATTGACTCTTTAGCTTGCTTTGATATAATTTTCATGTGGGAGATACAATAAGATGAGGAGATTGCGATCAATGAGTAACAGATTAGAAAAATTAGCAGCATTAGGCTGTGATGTAACAGGAGCTATGGATCGTTTTTTGAATGATGAAGAATTTTATTTTTCCTGTTACGATAAATTTATGGGAGATCTAGGATTTGTACAATTAAAGAATGACTTAAATAATCATGACATTCCGGCTGCGTTTGATTGTGCACATGCTTTAAAGGGTGTGATCGCCAATCTGGGGCTGACTTCTCTTTATAATGTGATCGATGAGATCGTAGAACCACTGCGTGCGGGAACGGATGAAGGACTTCTTTCGAAGTATGATAAATTGATGGAAGAAAGAGAGAAATACCTTCTTGTATAAGGATTTGAGAATGTTTTGCTGGTTTTTATATGTGATTTTGTATAAAATAATGAAAATAAGTCGAAGGATGCTTGAAAAGCCTTGACAAATGGGCATAATGAGGGTATAAATAGATTTGTAAGTTTTTACGGAAATATATTTTGAGGAGGATTTATCCATGAATAAGACAGAGTTAGTTGCAGCTATGGCTGAACAGGCTGAACTTTCAAAGAAAGATTCAGAGAAGGCACTCAAGGCTTTTATCGATGTTGTTACAGAAGAGTTAAAGAAGGGTGAGAAGATTCAGTTAGTTGGATTCGGTACTTTCGAAGTTACTGAAAGAGCTGCCAGAGAAGGAAGAAACCCATTAACTGGTGAGAAGATGCAGATCAAAGCTTCTAAGGCTCCTAAGTTCAAAGCTGGAAAAGCTTTAAAGGATGCTGTAAACTAGGATTAGTTTATCATGTGAAAAAGGAAAGAGGCTGTAGCGATACAGTCTCTTTTTTATGGAATAGGAAAATGCACGTGCAGTAGCGGTGTATCAACAAGAATTGTGATAACAATTCTTGGAGTGCAACGTGCCGACGTTGCACTTTTTTATGGAATAGGAAAATGCAGGAGGGTTCATATGCGTTTGGACAAATATTTAAAGGTTTCCCGTCTGATCAAAAGACGGCCGGTAGCAAATGAAGCTTGCGATGCGGGAAGAATTATGGTCAACGGGAAAGTGGCAAAAGCTTCTTTGAATGTAAAAGTCGGAGATGTAATTGAAATTGCATTTGGTGACAAGAGAGTGAAAGTAGAAGTCTTGAGCATTGAGGAGACTTATAAAAAAGAGGAAGCAAAAGAATTATATAAAGTGTTATAATTAAAATAACTCCTTCATATACTACATTAGACAAAACACAAGATGGGTATAGGGGGAGTTTTTTTGATGGATGAAAGAGCATATGAAGACAGACGGACGACAGGAGTACATAAAGTATATCTCAATGCAAGAAAAACAGCAGTTATGTCAGGCATAAGAGATGTATTGTCATTTGATGCAAAGGAAGTATATCTTGAGACCGAACAAGGTATATTACTGATCCGGGGAGATGAACTTCATGTAAACCGCTTGTCGTTGGAAAAGGGAGAAGTAGACGTTGATGGAAAGATTGACAGTCTGGCTTATTCTGACAGGGAAGAAACAGCGAAAAAAGCAGCAGGCTTCTTTGGGAGGATGTTTCAGTGATCGCACTGATCCTTGGACAGGTTCGTTTTTTGCTGTTGTCTGTCTGCCTTGGAATGGCACTGCTGTTCGGGTATGAACTGCTGCATATCATAAGATGGATCTTTACTCACAAAAAATGGGTAATCTGGGTAGAAGATATTTTATACTGGTGTCTTGCGGCTATACCGGCATTTATAGTCTTATTTATCTACAATGATGGCGTGATCCGCTGGTATGGAATGTTAGCAACACTCAGCGGAGGTATTCTGTATGAAAAAGGCCTCGGAAGACCGGTTCGGTTTGCGTTAGCAAAAATTTTATACAAACCAAGACGAAGATGGGATCACTGGAAACAAAAAAGAAAAGAGAACAGGCTGAAGCGGAAAGAACAAAAAAAGAGCCGGAAAAAAACGTAAAAATTGTCTAAACATCACGAAAAATTCACGAAAAAACTATAAGAAAAATGTTGCAAAATTCGTAGAAATAGTATATAGTAAAAGAACTAGACAAAGTATTGCAAAGCCTTATGAAATAAGGGCTTGGCGATATACGGGAGAACGGAAAATAAAGACACAATATTGTGTACGAACATATGTTTTTGATGCAATATATAGTATGATGATGGGAAGTTGGTGAGACTGTGAGAAGGAGAAAAAGAAAAAAGCTCAAAAAAACGACTGTAATGGGCGTTTTGCTTGTAACATTGGCAATATGTATGACTCTTGGCTATAAACAGTCTGTACTGAAAGCCCAGGGAAAAGAATATGCCTGTCAGTTGCAGGAATTAAAGAAGCAGAAGAAACAGTTAAAGAAAGACAAAGAAGATTTAAAAGAATTAAAAAAATATGTTAAGACCGATGAATATGTCGAAGAGATAGCAAGAGATAAGTTAGGACTTGTTTATAAAGATGAGATCATATTTGAACCGGAAGACAGTAAATAGAAGAGATCAGTTTGTGTACGGTCTCTTCTTTTTTTGTTACGATGTCGAACGATTTTAAAAAGTCTACAGCAATTATGACATAATTTGCATTTTGGCATGATTATACTGGATGTCACGGAATGAGGGCAGGTTATAAAACCTGTAAATAAAGCAGGAAGTGCATCAGATCATGTACTTCGGGAATGGAGAACAAATATGAAAGAGATACAAAAAAGAATGCTGTTACAGATTTGCATAGGATTTTTTATTGGACGAGTCGATCTGTTTGGAATCAATCCGGCCGGAGTAGCTTATTTTGCTGCAGGCTATGCCGAGGGAGGTGCAAAGATTCCGGTTGCATCCGGTATTCTTTTGGGAATGTATACGGTATTTGCTCCGGAAAAGATCATGGGGTATGCAATGGCGATAGCTGCTTTGCTTCTCGCTGTCGATCTGTTGCAAAGACGCAACATTCATATGAAAAAATGGTATTATGCAGCAATCATCACCTTTGCATCCGGGCTCATGAAGGCATTCTGGCTGTATCTGATGCCACATGATACACAGGAAATCTTATTGGCTTTTTTGGAAACCGGTTTAGTTTTTGTGATGACAAGAGTTTTTCAGGAAGGAGTACATGTACTGTTAAAAGAGCGGATGATAGTACAACTTAGCGAAGAAAAGGTAATGGGACTGGCTTTTCTGGGTGCATTTTTTTTGCTTGGAATACCGGATATTGTTGTTGCAGGCTTTTCAATCATCTTAGCAATCACTGCATTTGTTACGTTGCTATGCAGCTATTGTTTTGGAATTGGTGCCGGTGCGGTAGCCGGTGCGATCGGTGGATGTGTTTTGATTGCAAATGGGCAGGAACGTTATATGATCGGTATATTGGTATTACTGGGGATTTGTATCGGTATGCTTCGTGAACAGGGGAAATGGCTGACCGGGGTGAGCTTTATGGCAATAGCGGCAGTACTTTTCTATGTTTTTGAAATGAATTTTTCTGCAATAACATACGAAAGAGAAATTGCAGCTTCCGGCGTGTTTTTTATGGCATTTCCTGAAAAACTGCTTTGGCATTTTGCACTTTGGTCCAAGCAGTCGGTCAATGGCGTGGAAAATGATTGCATGCAAAAAATGATGCAGCATAAGCTTCAGGATTTTGCAAAATATTTTATACAATTAGGCGATATGCTTTGTGTGGAAAATGAAGAAAAAGAGGAAAAGATACCGGGAGAAACAACAAAATTATTAGAAGCAATGTCTAAGCAGGTCTGTGCAAGATGTGAAAATGCGACAACCTGTCATAGTTTTGTTTCGCTTTTCCGTCCGGAAATGCGTGATATCTTAGAGGATGCCAAAAAGCGGGGAAGATTATCTCTAGAGATTATGCCACAGGAATTTGTCAAAGGCTGTATTCACAAAGAGCGTTTTTTAACACAGGCAAACCAAAGCATTCACCTGACCAATATGGCAGCGGGATATCAAAAGCGGATGCAGCAAAGCCGTCAGTTGATCGCAAGACAGATGATCGAAGTCGGACAGATCGTAAATGATCTCTCAAGAGATCTTCCGGTTGTGCAAAAATTACCGGACGAAATGGTCGGTCAGTTAGAACGGGCGCTGCGGAAAAAAAGAGTTCTTGTAGAAAAGGTTGCCTTTTATGAAAAATGTGACGGGCGCTTGGAAATACATATGAAAGGAAAGACCGGCCATGGTCGATTTGTGACAACGCGTGAAGTCAGTGACATTCTTTCGGAAATGCTGGAATGTGCGATCGTTCCAAGAGAAGAATGCCGCAAAGTATTTTCTAAAAAGGCAGAAGAATTTGTTTTCGAAGAAGGGGCACAGCTTACTGCAGTAACAGGAATCAGCAGACTTTCTAAAGATGGTGAAGAACGCTGTGGAGATACCTTTTCAAATTATTATCTGCCGGATGGTGAATTATTAGTTGCTTTATCAGACGGGATGGGAAGTGGAGATCGTGCAAACGCAGAAAGCGAGCGTTTGATTGAAATGTTAGAACAGATGACAGAAATCGGTTTTTCGGAGGTGACAGCCCTGCGTCTGATCAACTCATATTATGTGACAAAACAGGAACATATTAATTTTGCAACGGCAGATATTGCTTTGCTCAACCTATATCAAAAGACCTGCCAGTTTGTCAAATGCGGTGCAAGCATTACCTATTTGTACCGGGATGGGAAGCTGTATGAGATTCAGGGGGAAGCTTTACCTATAGGTGTTATGGCAGAAATCGAGCCATATACCGGCAAATCTGGTATCAATGCAGGCGATTATGTTATAATGATGACAGATGGGATTGCCGACAGCTTTGATATGGCAATTGATGAATTAGAAAACCTGATCATGGATGCACTGGAGCAAAAAGCAGGACCGAAAGATCTGTCAGACAGCATCCTGCAGGCAGCAACCGAGCGTATGAATGGCGAATGTACGGATGATATGAGTGTACTCGTGGTCAAGCTATATGATAATTTAGAAGCAAAATGTAAAATTCCCTGGATGCGTAGAACAAAGATGGTTTCATAGACACGGATCGGAGGCAAAAGATGACAGAGCAAATGAAAAAAAAGATCGAGCAGTTTTGTATAGCAAATGATCTGCTGCATAAGAAAGATGGTATTGTAGTCGGTGTGTCGGGAGGTGCAGACTCGGTCTTTTTGATTTATTTTTTGAAGGAAATCATGGAACGATGGGAACTTCGTCTTCATGTTGTGCATATTAATCATGGAATTCGTGGGAAGGAGGCACTTCATGATGAACAATATACGAAAGAATTAAGCAAACGATTCTCAATTCCGTGCACCATTTTCCGCGAAAATATTCCAAAGAGAGCAACTGAATGGAAAATGACAGAAGAAGAAGCAGGAAGAACCTATCGTTATCAATGTTTTGAAAAAGTCAGACAGGAGCTTGGATTTGATGCGGTTGCCATTGCACATCATCAAAACGATCAGGCAGAAACCGTACTTTTTCAAATGCTTCGCGGCAGCAGCCTGCGTGGTCTTGGCGGAATCCGTCCGAAAAGAGGATATATTATCCGTCCGTTGCTTCTTTGCAACAGAGAAGAGATTGAAAACTCTTTACAGGAAGAACATATTTCATATTGTACCGATCAAACAAACGGACAGAATGATTATACGAGAAATGCGATCCGAAACTGTATTATTCCTGCAATGCAAAAGTACATTCAGCCAAAAGCTGCACAGCATATTGCCAAAAGCGGGATGTATTTGCAGGAAGTCATGGAATATCTGGATCGGGAAAGGGATAGAATTTATGAGAGGATCGTTACACAGCTACAGGAAGAGCAAATAAACGGTTATCGGATCAGGCGGTCAGATTTTGTGCAATTGCCATCCGTGATGCAAAAAGAGATCATTATGAAGTTGTTTGAACAGACAGCAGGAAGGAAAAAAGACATCACAACAGCAAATGTAGAAGAAACCGTAAAGATTTTTCTGGGAGAAACCGGAAAAAAGGCAATGCTTCCCTATCATATGATCGCAGAGCGTTCCTATGAGGATTTGTATTTGTACCGGAAAGAAGAACAATCAAAACATGTAGAATTTTGGGAAGAAGAGCTTGTTTTAGGAAAGACATATATATTTCAGATCGAAAATGAGAAACAGATGCAGGTAACATTCTATCGGAAAGACATTAGCGAAATGAAAGAAAACATTCAAAAAAAGCTCTGTACGAAATGTTTTGATTATGATAAAATGGGTATTATGCCAATATTTCGTTATCCACGTAGCGGTGACTATATGTGGATCGATGCGAACGGTCATACAAAGAAACTAAGCCGGATATTTATTGATGGAAAGATTCCGGCTGCTCAGCGTAAGGAAACACCTGTATTAGCAATCGGAGATCATATTGTATGGATCCCATTGCTTGGCAGAGTCAGTCCGTATTATTATCTTACGGAAAGTACTACGCGGGTTTTGTGTGCACAGACAGCAAATAACGAAAGATTATGTATGGCAAAATAGATACAAAAGTGTAATGTGATCCGGTTCATGCGATAAAGCGAATATGAGATCAGGAATCACAGGAGAAAGGCAGGATATCATGAAAGAAGTAATACATGAAATGTTTTCAGAAGAGCAGGTACAAAACAAGATTGTTGAAATAGCAGAAAAGCTGAACAAAGAATATGCCGGTCAGTCATTGCATCTGATCTGTATTTTAAAAGGCAGTATTTTCTTTTTTACAGAATTAGCAAAACATTTAACCATTCCGGTTACGATGGACTTTATGGTTGTATCCAGCTATGGAAACGGTACATCAAGCTCAGGCAATCTTGAGATCAGAAAAGATTTGGAAGAACCGATCGAAGGTCTTCATTGTCTGATCGTGGAAGATATCATTGATTCCGGTAATACATTAAGCCTGACAAGAAAAATGCTTCAGGGTCGTGGACCGGCAAGTCTTAAGATCTGTACATTACTTGATAAGCCGGAACGCCGTGAAACACAGGTAGAAGTAGAATATACCGGATTTGTGATCCCGGATGCTTTTGTGGTAGGTTATGGCTTAGACTATGCACAGAAATACCGAAATCTTCCATACATTGGTGTATTAGAATTTGTAGAAGAATAAAAGGAGATCTGGAATGAAGAAACAGATAAGAACAGGCGGAATTGGTTTTTATGTTCTGATCCTGGCTATTATTTTTATGGCGGTTTATGTATCAGGTGCATTTAGACAAGGGTCTGATAACAGCTATAATATTTATCAATTTGAAAAAGACTTAGGGAATGGAACGGTTCAATCCGTAGAGGTTTTTCCGAATGAAGAAGTTCCTACCGGTGAGGTCAAAGTTGTTCTAAACAGCAAAAAGACTATAAGTTTTTATGTGTCAGATGTGAATAAAATAGGAGATCTGATCGATGGCTATAAAGATATTGAAAAGAATTATGTGGTCAATGATATCCAGAAACCATCGTGGGTGATCACAACATTGCTGCCATATGGCTTAGCGATCATCGGTATCTTTTTCCTGTTTTCTTTCCTTTCTGCCCAGTCAGCAGGAGCAAGCGGCGGTAATGCCAAGATGATGAATTTTGGAAAAAGCCGTGCACAGAGGATTGATCCGGGAGAGCATGCAAAGAAATTTAAAGATGTTGCCGGACTGAAAGAAGAAAAAGAAGAATTAGAAGAGATTGTAGACTTTCTGGCTAATCCTGCAAAATATACCGGAATCGGAGCAAGGATTCCAAAAGGAATCTTATTGGTAGGACCTCCCGGTACCGGTAAGACATTACTTGCAAAGGCAGTAGCAGGAGAAGCAGGCGTACCATTTTTTAGTCTGTCGGGTTCTGACTTTGTAGAGATGTTTGTTGGTGTCGGTGCATCACGAGTCAGAGATATGTTTGCGGAAGCTAAGAAAAATGCACCTTGTATCGTATTTATCGATGAGATCGATGCGGTAGCACGTAAGAGAGGTTCCGGTCTTGGCGGTGGTCATGATGAACGCGAGCAGACATTAAACCAGATGCTTGTTGAGATGGATGGTTTTGGTGTCAATGAAGGAATTATTGTGATGGCAGCGACAAACCGTGTCGATATCTTAGATCCGGCAATTCTTCGTCCGGGACGTTTTGACCGTCGTGTGACAGTAGGCCGCCCGGATGTACGCGGCAGAGAAGAAATCTTACAGGTTCATGCAAAGGGAAAACCGTTAGGGGATGATGTCGATCTAAAGAAGATCGCACAGACAACGGTTGGATTTACCGGAGCGGACTTAGAGAATCTGATGAACGAGGCTGCGATCGCCTGTGCAAAAGACGGACGTAAGTTTATTGAGCAGGAAGATATCAGCAAATCATTCATTAAAGTAGGTATCGGTAAAGAAAAGAAGAGTAAGATTATTTCTGAGAAAGATAAAAAGATCACGGCATATCATGAAGCTGGTCATGCTATTTTATTCCATGTTCTGCCTGATGTCGGACCGGTGCATATGGTATCCGTTATACCGACCGGTGGCGGAGCAGCCGGTTATACGATGCCACTTCCGGATCGCGACGAGATGTTTATCACCAAAGGAAAGATGATGCAGGATGTGATCGTAAGCTTAGGTGGACGTATCGCTGAATCGCTGATCTTTGATGATGTGACAACCGGTGCATCACAGGATATCAAGCAGGCAACAGCAACGGCAAAAGATATGGTTACAAAGTACGGTTTCTCAGATGATATCGGAATGATCAATTATGCAGATGAAGATGAAGTTTTTATTGGTCGTGATTTTGGTCATACAAGTCGTGGCTACAGTGAAGATGTTGCCAAGACGATCGATCATGAGGTCAAGAAGATCATTGACGAAGCATACACAAAAGCAAAGCAGATCTTAGAAGACCATATGGATATCCTTCATTCGTGTGCAGCATTGCTGATGGAGAAAGAACGTATCGACCGCAAAGAGTTTGAAGCTCTTTTTGGTGAAGATACGCAGGAACCTGCAGAGGGAGAAGCTTTGATCGAAGAAAAACTCTCAGAAGAGGATGTGCAGGAATAAAAACGGAATGGTTTCAAAGAAGTACGTATATTTTTTAGAAAACAGGAAGTTGTTTTTGTGCAGTAGTGGAGTGGTATATTCGTACAAAACGTTTGAAAATTTATGTCTGTGAAAATGTATAATTTGCGTAGGAAAACACAGATAGGCTCAAAAGTCGGTTGGTCATTGTTGAAAAATACAATGACTAAAACCGACTTTTTTAAATATAGTGTCAGAATGCACAAAAAGAAATTCAAAATAAAAAGTAATTTGTGCACACTTCATGCCATAGCCTTGCTATACTAACACTCGTAAACCCCAATACATTATATAGTTTTTGCTACACCCCATAAGTAACAAAAATACCTTCTCCAAAAGAGGAACTGCTTGCAGTTCCTCTTTTACTTTGCCTATCTTTCTTGTATTTTGAAAATATGATATAATGAGCCCAAAAGAAAAGCAAGCGACACTACGTTAGATACTAAGGAAGAAGATGTTTATGAAAAGAATGCGATTTGGAAAAAAGCACAACCAAAAAACAAAGCATCGTCAATCTGCCAGCCGGTGGCATGGTATGTTGGCGTTCTTTTTGTGTGCTTCTTTACTGCTTTCTCTTCTGATGCCATCGACTTCTTATGGTTTTTTTGACAGTATTCCGGCAAAAGCAGATTCCGATGATCTGATCAAGGTTTATCAGGATGATACGCTCCTTGGGGAATATGAAGATCTTGCAGCTGCCTTTGCGGCTATGCAGCAGGAAGATGCCTCTTATCGTATTGCTTTTGAAAATGCAGAGGGAGTTTATACGATCGAGGGCGATGTTGTACTTCCGAAAGCGAAATGCATTGCATTTGTAGGAAGCCATGAAGACAGGGGACAGAATGAAGCAAAAGCAATGCCTGTAATTAAGATCAGTGGTGATTGGAAATGTCAGTCGGATATAGAGGCAGATGATGTCAATATCAAAACAGATACCATATATGGCAGTTATGTATTCGCTCTTGGTAGTTATACACTGAAAGTCGGAGAAAATATGAAAAGGGATAGTGATCAGGTATGGGATTGGGTCTATCAGCTGGAATGGTGTTTTCAAATCGTAGGAGAGAAGGGTTCCTGTATAGAAGCAGGCTTTGAAGATGGCAGCTGGTATGCCGGTGCAATCGTTTCAGACACATTACTTCTTAAAAATGGAATAACTTTTTCTTCAGGTTGCTCTGCCATGCCAACACAGGTCAATAAGTTGATTGCAGAGAGTGGAACAACATATACAATACAACTGTTTTCCGGTCGCGGAGATAAGAATGACTGCATCAGGAATGTTGAAATCAGGGAAAATGAGGCATTTGATGGGGAGGCTTGTATTAGAATTTCGAATGCTGTATGGGCAAAGGAATGTCTGAAGCTTGGAAATATTTATTCCTATCAGGAGCAAAATGCTGCTATCAACCTGATTTATAATATTTCAGATTCGAACAGAATCCATACTCCAATGATGCATACAGAGCTTTTAGGGTATCTGGGTGTTTCTGTGGATATGAAGATTACGTTATACCATATGGATTTGGCACAGTGGAAGTATGAAAAGAAACATTTTTTGTTGAAATCGCGGCATATTCCTGTAGAAAATATTCATTTCATAGAGCATAATAGTGTTGCTGGTACAGATACGGATCTGGAAACATATGTCGATGAGACAACGGGCTGGATCATGTTATCTAAGACAGCACTGGATACGCAGGAAGATGATGTATATAAGGAGGAAGTGCTTTCACTGAATGAAAATAATGAAGATGAAAAATATCACATAACTTATGAATTGGATTCAGAGACACGGACAGCTACAGTAGTAGACGATACACTAAAGGAAGGAACCGGAACAGATTCGGGTAGCTGGAGCATTGTTAGTAGAAAAGTTATTATTCCGGAATATGTTCAAAAGGATGGAATCAAATATGCTGTGACAACAATTGCGTCAAATGCTTTGCAATCAGATGGTATATGGATCGACAGACTATATATTTCAGATAATGTAAAAAAAATATCAAGTCAGAGCTTTAAAAATGGACATGTTTCCCATATTTGGATCGGAAAAGGTGTAGAATCTATTGATTCATCGGATGCATTTAGTGGGAGTATGTTTGAAATCGCTGTTGATCCGGAAAATCCGTATTTTATGAGTGAATTTGGTTATTTGTATACGAAAAATCAGGACACGTTGTTAAAGTTGACAAGGGGATGTGAACAGGAATATCGTATCAGACGATTTGAAGTGCCTGATACTGTTAAAAAGATAGCAGCGTATGCAAATGACTATCCATGGTTCTGCAATGATTTTGTTTATCCTGTAGGAACGCAGATCGAAAAAAATGCACTTTTTAATGTAGGATCTGAATATGGTTTGGCGTATCGTGCAGGAACAGCGCAGGAGCTGACAGAGGCTTTTGAACAGCTGGTTCTGGAATCAATGGATACCCTGACACCGGATTTTCCAATCCGACAGCCGAGTGCGTCTGCATCGCCATCACCGACAGCAAGCACAGTACCGGATGTTGAGCCGACACCGACCGGGATGCCGGATATTACGGAGAGACCGAGTCAGGAACCATTATCAACACCGGATACTACGGAGGGACCAAGTCAGGAACCATTGTCAACTCCGGATACTACGCAGGGACCGAGTCAGGAACCATTATCAACTCCGGGTATTACGGAAACACCAATCCCGAATCATGATAAAAATAGTCCGCATGGTACGTCACCAACGATATCACCGGAAAAGACTCCGTCTGTCAGCAGGAAACCAAACGATCGGATTATAAAGATTGATGACAGAAAACAGAACCGGTGTACAGAAATCTCCGTCAATAAGAAAAATGTTCCGGTCATTTATTGGAAAAAGGTGAAAGGCACAAAGGGATATGAAATTTGGCGTTCCGACAACAATAAATCGTATACAAAGATTAAGGTCATTAGAAATTCAAAGAGGAATTTTTATTCAGACCGGAAAGCCAGAAGAGGACAGAGGTATATTTATAAAATACGCTGCATTTATCAAAAAAATGGAAAGATAGTGTATGGCTCTTTTAGCAATCGTAAGGTGGTATCCATGAAGAAATTGGAACAGCCGGATATAGCAGTTTCCAGTGGAAAGACAACACAGGGGATACGCTATATTAACATACGATTTAAAAAATATCAGGGAAAAAACATGGCAATCTGGTATCGTAAAGGAAATAGTAAATGGAGAAAACTCAAACTTAGGACAGCAAAGCTTCCTGCTTCAAAAATAGTTCGAATTCGCTGCACGGACTTTATACAGACATATTATCTGGTCATACAGACATATCAAACCATAAAAGGAAAAAAGCAGACAAGCTTTTATTCGAAAGCAAAAAAAGTTGTGGTTAGATAAAAGGAGAGAAGGATGAGGATCAGCAAAAAAACAATCATATGTTTTCTTGGCTTTCTGCTAGTCGGGATGTTTCTGATGGGAGAAAAGATACAAAGTGTTACGGCATCCGATCATGACGAAGCGGAAGAAAAAGCATTGCTTGAATTGATTGATCAGCAAAAAAAGCTTGGTGCTGATGTTGATACCATGCCTGGGAGATATGAATGGTATAATGGTCATTTGATCGGTATTCAATGGCGTTATGGTGTCGGAAAGATTACCGGAGACATCAGTTTTAAAGAATTTCCGGAATTAACCACTCTGGAATTAAGCGGATCAATTACTACATTGGACATATCTCAGAATTTTAAGTTAAAAAAATTAAATTGCCAAGCAACAGGTTTGGAGAAACTCGATCTGTCTCATAATACGCTGTTGACAGAGTTAGATTGTAGTCAGAATCAGCTGCGTGAACTGGACCTGACAAATAATTCGCAGCTTCAGCAGTTGAATTGTTCCGACAACAAATTAAACAAATTGGATTTGTCTTTGAATACGATGTTAGAGTCTGTATATTGTAATGAAAATTTGTTGCATACATTGGATGTTTCTAAAAATACAAAACTGGAGATTCTTAATTGTACATATAATATATTGGAAAAACTGGATCTGACAAAGAATGAAATGCTCAAAGATCTTTGGTGTGATTTTTCGTGGGAGCAGCTTGATTTACGACAAAATATTTATTTGGAAAGTGTAAATGAGGAATATTATGATGAAGAGGGTGTATGGGCTTTAAAATCGAAGGAATATATCGAATCTCAAAATAATTCTTCGTCATCTGCATCGCCATCACCAACAGCATCTCCTGTTGTATCCGAAAAGCCTGAAACATCTATGACACCAATGCCGTCACCATCGGTAACGCCTGCAGCGACTCCAACTCCGACTCCAACTCCAACACAGCCCTCTGATACAGAACCGACGAAACAGCCGAATGATAACAGCAATGCTTCTAACAGACAGCCATTACAGACAGTGTCACCATCAAAGCAGCCGGATCCAACAGAAATCATTCGGTCACAAAAGCCTGCACTGGGAAAGATCACATTGACAAAAGCAGCGTATCCGATTATACGCTGGAATAAGGTGAACACAGCTTCGGGATATGAAGTCTGGCGTGCCATAGGTAATAAAAAGGCATTTAAAAAGCTGCATACGGTATCGGGAAAAGCAGTCTGCCGTTATATCGACAGCAAAGCCCGTTCCGGTCAGAAATACAGATACCGGATCAGAGCATTTTATAAGAAGGGAAGTAAGATAAGCTATAGTGCATACAGCCGTATAAAAGAAATCGGAACCTATCTGTTAAAGAAACCTTTGATCCGTGGCGGAAGCGGAAAGACAGCAGATGGAAGATCATATGTCTGGATCAGCCTGAAAAGATATGCCGGTAACCGCATTCAGATCTATTACAGGATCAAAAAAGGAAAATGGATCCGGTTAAAGCTTGTGACGGACCGGATTCCAAAGAAAAACTCACGTTTTATGATTCTGTGCAAACGCAAATATAAAAGCTATGATTTTCAGGTGCGAACGCACGAAAAGAGAAAAGGAAAGAAACAGTATAGTCCGTTATCGAATGTCACACGGATTTTTATGGAAAAGAAAGAATGATGAAATGTCCTTGCCGGATTAAGAAAATAATTTGACATATCAGAAATATATATGTTAGGATGAACTTGATATTAGGGAGTAGTTCGCATCGGTTTGTCCGATGTTGTACTGTTCGTCATCACGTTATTGAGCGATATATCAGATAAGTCGTGCAGATAACCGGATAGTACACTTCGTAGAAATGGAACGAGACTTTTATTGTACGTTTGTTGTACAATAGGGGTCTCTTTTTGCGTCAAACAAAACAGAGAATCTTATATGAGCAATAAACGGAAAACTAATCTATAAGGAGGAGCTGTGTATGACACAAAAAGAAGATTGGAACTATTCCACACAGGAACTTTTACAGAAGTTTGACGTGACAGAGCAGGGCTTGAACAATGACCGGGTGGAAGAAACTCGCAGGCAGACAGGTGAGAATATCCTGCAGGAGGGAAAGAAGAAAAGCACTCTAGAGGTATTTTTAGGCCAGTTTTGTGATTTGCTTGTAGTAATTTTGATTATTGCTGCAATTATTTCAATGTTTTCAGGCAACGTAGAAAGTACCATTGTAATATTGCTGGTACTTATTATGAATGCAGTTCTCGGAACGGTACAGCATGTCAAGGCGCAGCGTTCATTGGAGAGTCTCAAACAATTATCTGCACCCAATGCCAAAGTTATTAGAAATGGTGTGAAACAAGAGATTCCTTCCAAAGAAATTGTTCCGGGAGATATTGTTATGCTGGAAGCCGGGGACATGATAGTAGCAGATGGACGGATTTTGCACAATTATTCATTGCAGGTAAATGAAAGTTCCCTTACAGGGGAATCTACCAATGTAGAGAAGACAGATATGGTGATTGAAGGAAAAGTGGCATTGGCAGACAGAGTAAATATGGTCTACTCGGGCAGTCTTGTTACTTATGGACGCGCACAGGTTCTGGTGACAGGAACCGGTATGAAAACAGAGCTTGGTAAAATTGCCGGACTCATGAATGCAGCAAAGGAAAGAAAGACACCATTACAGGAGAGTCTTGACAAGTTCAGCGGAAGACTTGCAATGTTGATCATGATAATATGCGCAGTAGTTTTTTGCTTATGTATTTATCGCAAAATGACAATTCTCGACTCTCTGTTGTTTGCAGTTGCATTGGCAGTAGCAGCAATTCCGGAGGCATTAGGCTCTATCGTGACTATTGTGCAGGCGTTTGGGACACAGAAAATGGCTAAGGAAAATGCTATTATCAAAGATTTGAAAGCTGTAGAAAGTCTTGGATGTGTATCTGTTATCTGCTCTGATAAGACAGGAACACTGACACAGAATAAAATGACAGTGCAGCAGATTTATATTGACGGTAAGGTATATGAACCTAAAGAGCTAGACATTACTGATCAGACGCAGAGATATCTGCTGTATGATGCGGTACTTACCAATGATTCGAGTATAGTAGAAGGTAAAGGAATCGGAGATCCTACAGAATATGCCTTGTTAGAAATGTTTCGTAATATTCGGGTAGAATCAAGTGAATTTTTTGGAAGTGCAGGCATTTATGAGGATATATTAAGAAAGTCAATGGATAGAATGGAAGAAGTTCCTTTCGATTCTGACAGAAAACTGATGAGTACCAAGTATAGTCTTCATGGTGTTCCCACAATTTTGACTAAGGGAGCAGTGGATGTTCTGCTAGACCGTTGTACATCAGTACGTTACATGGATGGTATTCGCCCTATGACAGAATCAGAAAAAGAAAAGATTCGTAGGCAGAACCGGATTTTCTCTGAAAACGGACTCAGAGTGTTATCCTTTGCATATAAGGAATCAGACGAACCTTTAAGTGTTGATACAGAATATAATTTTATTTTCCTTGGATTGATTTCCATGGTTGACCCGCCACGACCTGAGTCTGTAGAGGCGGTTGCTGATGCAAAGAAAGCGGGTATACGTCCGGTTATGATTACAGGTGATCATAAGATAACAGCAGTAGCGATTGCAAAGCGGATAGGCATATTTGAGGATGGCAATATTGCACTTACAGGGGCAGAATTGGATGCTTTGACAGACGCAGAGCTTGATGACAGGATAACGAAGATATCTGTATATGCCAGAGTTTCACCGGAAAATAAAATTAGAATTGTAGAAGCATGGCAGAGAAAGGGCAACATTGTATCTATGACGGGTGATGGTGTAAATGATGCACCTGCGCTGAAAAAGGCAGATATTGGTGTTGCAATGGGGATTACGGGAACGGAAGTTTCCAAGGATGCAGCAGCCATGATTTTATCAGATGATAATTTTGCAACTATTATTAAAGCTGTAGCAAATGGTAGAAATGTATACCGTAACATTAAAAACGCAATATTATTCCTTCTGTCAGGTAATACGGCAGGTGTTTTTTCAGTATTGTATACTTCAATTATGGGATTACCGGTACCTTTTGCACCTGTGCACCTGTTATTCATTAATCTGTTGACGGATTCATTGCCGGCACTTGCGATTGGTATGGAGCCGACAGATGAAAGACTTTTGGATGAAAAACCTCGTGACCCTAAGACCGGAATAATGACCAGAGATTTTATAATGACTATGATAGCAGAAGGCGTACTGATTGCCGTTGTAACAATGACAGCATATCATATTGGAATTGCAGGCAATCCGGCAAAGGCTTCTACAATGGCATTTGCCACACTTACAATGGCAAGATTGTTCCATGGTTTTAACTGCAGAAGCAAAGAATCCATTTTGGAAATTGGACTTGGTTCTAATAAGTACAGTTTATATGCATTTGCAGCTGGTGTCTGCTTCCTCGCATTGGTAATCTTTGTTCCGTTTTTACACAGTGTGTTCAGTGTGGAGAATTTGTCTGCAACAGCGATTGCGCAGATTATCGGACTGAGTTTTATACCGACAGTGATTATTCAATTAGTAAAGTTATGCCGCAATAAAAAGGGAGAATAATATAATATGTTGAAAATGAAACGTACTTGTATACTTAAGCAATGCAGTTGTAATCATCAGTGAATCGAGAAAGGTATTGCTCCACAAAACGATTGTGGAGCAATACAATTCAAGTGAAGAACATCCAGAGTACAGATTTTCCTGAAAAAGAAGTTTCCCGGTATCTTAAAAATGCAGTTTGGGTCAACAGAAAAATGCAGAAAAGGTTCCTACAGAAAAATGGCTCATGCTGTCAACAGAAAAATGTAGAAAAAGCTTGACAGGATTTTTATTATGTAGTATACTTCAAAAGTCGCTTGTGAGTGACACACCATAAGATATAGGGGTGTAGTTCATCGGTAGAATAAGAGTCTCCAAAACTCCAGAGGAGGGTTCGATTCCTTCCACCCCTGTTATTGAAAAAAGACTTGAGAGAAATCTCAGGTCTTTTTTGCTATACAAAATGTGTTGTTTACCATGAGACAAAAAGGCATCTATAAGGATGTGATCATTATATGAAGTGTTGCGCATTTGCTGATGACAAGAGATGCATTGTCAAAAGAAGAATTTGATACAGCGATGCAGACCGGTTTGACACAAGCTAAGTGTGATGACGCTGTTTCTGTTGATGAGGCATTCCTTGATTGAAGAAGAACCATGGAGAAATGAAGGGATGTCTGACGTTGACAAGTTTTCCTGCGATTGTGTATACTAATAATATAGTAATATTTTACTATTTAACATGGAAGACATGAAAATAGTGTATTGTGATGACACAGTCAATGTTATCGGTAAAGAAAATACCAAATTACAATAGATCATTTCATTATGATCCATCAAAAGGGCAACAACCGTAAAAATTTCTGACAGGAGGAAGCAAATGATGAAGATAACGAAAAAATACGCAGGAAGAATTTTAAGTATAGCATGTATGTCACTTGTTTTAACGTTTCTTTTCAATTTTAGCGAGCTGAAATGTTTTACGAAATCGGTTCATGCCGATTCTGCTGACAGTACATCAAAAGGAATCAATGTAGCATATCATACGCAGGATGAAATTCGCACATATATCGCCAATAACGGTGCTACTGTAAATGACGCACTGAAGTTTTCGGAGAATCCTGTTACTACAAAACCCTATTCTTTAGGAAAATTATCGGATAAGACATTGCATTCAGCGTTAGCAATGTTAAATCAGGTCAGATACATTGCCGGAATTTCTGATCAGGTACAATTGGATAACAGTTATAATCAATTAGCCCAGGCAGCTTCCTTAGCAAACTATCTAAATGATACGCTTAGCCATGAACCGGAAAAACCGGCTGGAATGTCAGATGATATGTATAACATGGCATTAAAAGGAGCCTCTTCTTCCAATATTTCTTATGCCAGCTGGTCCGGTCGAAGCTTAAATGATATATTGATAACCGGTTTTATGTGCGATTCAGACAAGTACAATATTAGCAGAGTAGGTCATAGAAGATGGGTTTTAAATCCATCTATGAAATCAACGGGATTCGGAGCAGTTAGCGGAAAGAACGGAACCTATAGTGCTCTTTATGCTTTTGACAGAAATAACAGCACTGCCGGGGAATACGGAGTTGCCTGGCCGGCACAGAATATGCCTGTAGAATATTTCGGTGCAGATTATGCATGGTCGGTTTCTATGGGATATAAGGTAGATGCTTCTAAAATAAAAGTAACTTTAACCAGAAAGAATGATGGGAAAAAATGGGAGTTTTCTCAAGGAAAGTCGGATGGAGTTTTTTATGTAGATAATGATTACTACGGTCAGATCGGATGTATTATATTCAGACCATCTTCGGTAAAAAAATATAATGCGGATGATGCATTTCAGGTTGATATTACAGGATTAGAACAAGGTGATGTTTCGTATACGGTTCATTTCTTTCAGGCATTAGATCATAAGTCTTCTGCCACAAAGCCTTCTTCCGACCCGGCAGAAACTAAGCAAAACAAAGCCAAAACACCAAAGCTAGGAAGTAAAATAAAAGATGCAAAGAATATCTATATAGTAACCGGAATAACCTCAAAAAGTAAGACGGTGAAATATAAAAAACCACGGAATAGTAAGAATGCATCGGCTGTTATTCCAAAAACGATAAAAATTAATGGCAACGTTTATAAAGTAACAGAAATTTCAGCGAATGCTTTTAAAAATTGCAAACGCCTAAAAAAAGTAACAATAGGAAAAAACATTACAAAAATAGGGAAGAACGCTTTCTTGAATTGCAAAAGTTTAAGACATATGAATATACAATCATCAAAGCTGACGAACAAAAATGTTGGCAAAAATGCATTCAAAGGAATAAGCCGAAAAGTGGTTGTAAAAACACCGGCAAAGAAATATAAAGAATATAAAGTGCTGCTTCGTAAACACGGAGTCGCATCAACTGCAAGGATAAAACATAAATAGAATTTCATCATGATTCATTAAAAGGGCATTAACTGTAAAAGGTTAGTGCCTTTTTTGTGTGATGGGAAATTGCTCGTACAGGATTGGTATATCATCAAGAATCGCCATAGCGATTATTGCAAAGTTTAATGGTACATTAAACTTTTGGCAAAGTGTTGCCCTTGCATTCTTTTGTATTTTTGAAAAAATGATATATCTATAAAATAGAGAAAAAACACCGTAAAAGGGTGAAAGCGGTGCGGAAAATATCAAAAAAATGCGTTTTTTGACCTCTAAAAGTGCTTCCGACCGGTAAAAGTGAAAAATATGGAAAAATTATTGTGACTTCGTTTTGTATACTGATAAAAATAAGACAATTTCAATACATGACAATAAAGGTGTTGAAATAATCTAAAAAAAGATACGAGGAAGGAAATGGCTGTGTAGAAAAAATAATATTTTAGATACTTGCAAATTTTTGAATTATAAAGTGGAATAGGAGAATGATTATGAGTAAAAAAGTTATTTGTTTAGTTCTTGCGGTATTTTTTCTGTCTATAGGGATAGAAGCAAAAGGGAGTGTGTCACAAGCAGCTTCCGCAAAATCATCTTATATAAAAGTGATAAATAAATACAAAAGACAAGGGCTTAAGATGTTTGTAAAATATGATGCAAACTGTACTTTCAATGGACGTTTTCCATCGGAAGAAGAGGGACATTACAAAAAGCTGTCAGCACGCGATATACGAGATGGAAAGATCATATATTATGATCTAAACGGTGATGGCAGAAAAGAATGTATTATGAATGCCGGAAATTATTTTAATATCTTCACGATCCAAAACAGCAAAGTAAAGTATCTTGGTGGGATTAAGCAAAGAAATGGAGATTGGATCTCATATACAAGAAGTAAAAAAAGCTTTGTTGTATCTAGCTATGGAGGTAGAATGACGCAATGTTATGTCTTCAAGATTAAGAATGGTATTATGAAAAAGATCTGTATGATTGGCGATCAGGTCTTGGATTCTAAAATTGATGAAAGTAAACTTGTGGATGAATATTATTATAACGATAAAAGGACTTCTAAGAAAAAGTATAAAAAATATTACAATAGATATTTGAAAAATTCAGTAGATGTAAAGGTTATATAAAAAGTTGCAACATTAGAGAAGAGGTGACGAGTATGGTAATAAAAATGAGAAAAAGAAGATGGATTGCAAAAATTCTTGTGATTGTACTGTTGGTTACTTGCTTGCCTTGTTACCAGAAGCAGGAGGTAAAGGCGGCTGGTAATTTGCTTTGGCCGGTTCCTGGGGCGAAACTAGGCTGTGGTTTGAATTGCACTTGTGCAACTCACGGGGGATATCATAATGGGATTGACATAAATGGTGTACCAGAGGGAACAAATATAATAGCTGCGGAGAGCGGGGTTGTTATTTGTTCTAATAACACAATGTATAAAAAGGAAGAAATATGTGATCGTGGTTGCAAGGGGAAAGGAAATGGGCATCATGTTGAAATAAAACATGCTAATGGAATGATTACACAGTACAATCATATGAGCCAGGTTAATGTATCAATTGGACAAAGTGTTAGTCGAGGACAAGTAATAGGAACTGTTGGACGAACAGGAAATGCAGGTGGAGCTCATTTGCATTTTGTTGTTTCAATTGGAGGACGTCATACTGCATGGTCAGGAACAGGTAACAGGATTGTAAATCCAATGGATTATTTTGGCAACTCCAATCCACAACCGGTTGTAAATGCATCCATTCAGGCAGTATCTTGCGATAAATCGGATAATAACCTGGTGCCACGGGCCAAGGTTTATAATCCGAATGGACAGAGAATTACTACAGTTGGCATAACGATTCGAGATAACAATAATGTGATCGCCAGCAAACAAGAATCAATGAATTCAAAATGGCAGTATGCGCATAGTGCCAATATATGGTTTGATTGCATAAAAGAGTGTGGTGTATCATTACGTCCGGGACATGTATATAATTGGCAGATATATGCAAATGTCGGAGGAAAGATATTCTATACAGACTGGATATATGACAGAACGACCGGCACAGACAAACCAAATACACCTGCGTTTAGTACAGCAAAGACACATTATGCTGTAGGGGATGCCGTTACAGTAAACTGGGGCGTAGACAGTAATGCAACAAGTGGATATTCACTAACGCTTACTCAGATAACAGGTGGAAACTATACTAAAACGTTGACAACAAGTACCGCAAATGCAACTTCGTTAGCATTTGCATTGCCATGTGCAGGCGAGTATAAAATTACAGGTTTTGCAAAAGGAAGTTCTAATAGTGAAGTTGCAACACTTAACAAAACGATTGTTGCACATGATCCGTGTAAAGTTCGGTTTGTTGAATATGACAAAGAGGGAAAAGAAAATCTATTATGTGAGCAGACAGTAAAATATGGTTATGCTGCAACGGCACCGCTTGGAATTTCAAGAAAGGGACATACATTTCTTGGATGGAAAGGTGAATACAGTAATGTCACGTCAGATCGTACTATTGAGGCACAGTTTAAACGGAATACATATAAAATCACTTTTTGTGATAAAGATGATAAAGTAATAAAATCAGAATCTGTGTTATTTGAGGATAGTGCAACAGCACCGGAAGCACCTAAGGCAGAAAAAGGATATGTATTTGCGGGATGGGATTCTGAAGATTACAAAAATGTTCAGGGAAATGCCACGATCAAGGCAACTTATGTATGGGCAAATGATGATCTTCCTGTTGTGATTACTATGAATAAGTGTGAATTCAAGGATGATGGATATATTGTTAATTATGATATAAAAAATAATCCCAATAAGCGAACCAAAGGACGTGCATTAGTTTCGCTGAAAACATCGAAAGGAAAGTTGTTAGACTCGACCGAATCAAAAGCGTTCTCTCTCGGCAAAGGTGAAGAAAAAAAGGGGATTGAAATCTATGTGCCTTATGAGGGAACGGCAACGAAAGCAGATCTTTATATTATCAGTGGATTTTCAAAAGGGATTCCCATTTCGGAGGTAGCTACTGTTGATGTAGAACGTAATTGGAGTGAGTGGAGTTCGGAAAAGCCGGACGATAACAATGAAATTGAGACAAGAACAGAATATAGACACAAAGATAAAGAGACGACAGCGACAAGAACAAATGCAAATGCCGGTTGGACGTTGGATAAGTCGGTTCTGGATAGGGACTGGAGTTATGGCTCATGGAGTGGCTGGTCGCGAAATGCAATTAATGGATTTACTAACGAGACATCTAAACGAGATGTGCAGACGCATAATGTACAGGATTCGGCTGCTCGTACATTATATAATTGGTATTATTATAGATATTATAATTCAAGTGCAAGAACTTTTTATTATACCTATTCATCCAGTATGGGCGGTACCCGTTATGACTGGCAGACAGATTATTGTTTACCGGTAATTGGAACATATTCAGGTCATACAGGATATAAACCTGCAGGTGGTAAAAACTTTTCTGCGGAAATATGGTTTTTAGCCTCAACACAAAACATACCGGCTTCTTCACATACAGAGTGGCGATATCGGAATGCGACGAAGGGATATACATACTATTGGTCGCGTTGGAAAGATTGGACGGACTGGAGTCCGAATCAGGCAAAGGAAAGTGATACCAGTAAAGTTGAAACCAGAACAGCATATAGATATCGTGCCAAAATGGAGGATGTAGAAGATAATTCCGGTAAGAGTTATACGGTATCCGGTAAGCTTGATAAGGAACTTGCCGGAAAGCAGGCAACATTATTAGTATATAAAAATGATGAACCATCGGATTCGAATAATGAGTATGTAGGACAGGTTGCCATTGGTACAAATGGGGAATATTCCTATACATTTATTCCACGTCAGAAGATTAGTGCCAAAACGGGAGATTATACTGTGGCATTAGCAATAGAAGGGGCTGAAGATCCGGTATTTTTGGAAAAAATGATTGCTCCAAAGCCGGAATACACAGTTGTTTTTAAGGATGATGAAGGAAATATCATAGATACTCAGAAAGTGAAAGAGGGAGAAAGTGCTGCCTCACCTATCGTATCAGATAAAGAGCATTATTCGTTTGTTGGATGGGATTTTGGTTTCACTAATGTAAGAAGTGATATGGAAATCACTGCTCAGTATGTAAAAAATAAATACAGTGTTGCTTATGTAAATTGGGAGACAAAAGAGGCAGAAACAAAAGTCTTTGCATATGGAGATCCGATAGATTATCCGAAAGAGACAAAAATAGATGGTTATGATTTTGTTGGGTGGACTACATTAGACGGGAAAAAGGTCAATGAAGTTACAGATAATCTTGTGTTGATGGCAAATTATAAAATAAAGACATATACCATTAATTTCTTTGACAAGAATGAGCAGCTGATCAGCTCACAAAAGGTAGAATATGGCAAGGATGCCATGGAACCGGAACATGAAGAAATTGACCGGATGGATTTCAAAGGCTGGAATAGTTATGGATTTATTCAGGTGAAATCAAACCTGGATGTATATCCGGTATATGTATGGAAAGAAACTACAGCAACACCAACTTGCGATACACAATCGGGTGTATTTACAGAGGCGACAAAAGTTAAGCTTTTTGCAGAAGATGGTGCAGATATTTATTACACAACGGATGGTTCGACACCAAATGAATTTAGCAATAAATATACAGGAGAAATTACTGTTTCTTCTAATACATATCTTCAATTTATTGCTGTTGCACCACAAAAAAATACAAGTGAGATACAGGCTGTATCATTCCTTGTGGCATCAGGAGAAGATGATAAGGGAGCATTGGTTGTCAAAAAAGAGAAGTATAAAATGGATCGTGGATCTGAGACGAAAATTACATATTTTCTGAGTCATGATAATCCGGATATCGGCGTTAATTTTTACAGCTTGGATGATAATGTTGCAACTGTAGACAAAGATGGTACGGTACATGCAAATAATGTGGGAAAAACACAGATATTTGTAAGTACCAAAGATAATAAGTATGCCGATTATTGTGATATTGAGGTGACAACGGATGATATTGATGTGGAATCGATCACATTAAATATGCAATCGGTTGTTGGCATTAAAAATGAAACAATTCAGATGCAAGCTACGGTCTATCCGGAAAATGCTACTAACCAGGGCGTGGATTGGTATGTGGATGATAATAGTATTGCTTCTGTAACGGAGGAAGGAAAACTTACGATTCTTAAAAAAGGAACAACAAAACTTCGTGCATATGCAAAAACAGGAAATTGCATAGCGGAATGTGATGTACAAGGATTAAATGAATATCAGGAGAGTAAACTGCAGATATCTACACCATATATGTATTTGTGTGAAAATGATTTGGATATATTGTATGTATACTATAATGATGCAGAAGTGAAGTGTAAATGGTCAAGTCAAAATGAAGAAGTTGCGACTGTTGATGATGGTGTTGTTACTGCCAAGTCACCGGGATATACTGTCGTAACAGCGACAGCAGAAGATGGTTCACAGGTGACAGGAATGGTTATTGTTTCTAAGGAAGCTGCATTAGAACCTGATGATTCACAGAATCCAACAGCCACATCGGATCCGACGGATTCACCAACGGTATCAGATCCATCTGTGACAAACAAGCCAAATGTAAAAAACACACCGACCCCAACCAAAAGACCTTCAAACAGTAGCAGTTCAAGCAATAATTCAAACAAGGTGACAAAATCTACGAAGTCTAAGAAGATAAAAGTTCCATACAAAGTAAATAAGTTGAAACTTAAAAATACCAAAAAGGGAAAGGTAATGGTTTCTTGGAAGTGGAAAAGAGTATCGGGCTTTCAGGTACAATATGCAATGAACCGCAGATTTACAAGGAAGAGAAAGACTTTTAATATTGTGTGGTTTATGGAGACGAAGGAGATTGGTGCGTTAAAGAAGAACAAAACATATTATGTTCGTGTCAGAGCATATAACAAATCGGGTGGTACTAAAAAATACGGAAAATGGAGTACAGTAAAGAAAATTAAGATCAAAAAGTAATTAGAAATAACGAATTACTTCAATATTATCAAAAAGGTGCAACGTGTTAGCGTTGCATCTTTTTTGATAATAAGAAAATGTTCATACAGTAGTAGTGAAAAGTATAAAACAACAATGGTGTGCACTTTTGCTGAAAGAAATTTTTGAAAAATTTGCACATATTCTAATTCACACCGAAAATAGAGAAAAATCTTCATAAAAAGCCGAATTCGGGACAAAAAGTGCCTGAAAGCAGCAAATATCCGCACTGTAAAGTGCCTCTGGCCGGCAAAAGTGAAAAAAATGGAAAAATTATTGTGACTTTGCTTTGTATACTGATAAAAATAAGACTATTTCAATATAAGACAATTACGATATTGAAAAATCCAAGAAAAATACAAGATAGGAGGAAACGATTATGAAGAAAAATAAGATTTTAGCGGTGATCATTATGTTTGCTTTAGTGGTATCTGCCATTACGGTACCACAAAAAGCAGGAGCCACATCAAAGACGCAGGATGAAGCGATCGCATGGGTGAATTCACAGCTTGGAAATGGCCTCGATTATGACGGGGTATACGGAGCACAGTGTGTCGATCTGATCTGTTATTATTATCAGTTCCTTGGTGCGAAAAGCCCGGGAGGAAATGGAAAAGATTATGCTACGAATGCGTTACCGAGCGGATGGACCAGAGTGCAGGGCGGAGCTCCGCAAAAGGGAGATATCCTTGTATATGGTGCAAGCAGTGGCAACCAATATGGTCATGTAGCGATCTATGAGTCAGACAGAGTAACCTATCATCAGAATTTTAATAGTCATGGTTATGTTGAAAAGGTTACTAACATTACTTATAACAAGTTTACAAACCCTTACTGGGGATACATCCGCCCTAACTGGGGATCAGGATCTACCACACCATCTGCAAATGTGTCATTTGCGGACTTTAATCAGAATGGTGTGTGGGATACGAATGCAGAAATGTACATAAAAGTAATGAATCCATCGAGAGCAAATGTAACGGCAGTAGGATGTTATCTTTATAACGAAGCCGGTACATTGATCAAATCGTATTCAGAAGCATGTTCTTTTACATCCTCTTATGTAAATTATAATTGCAATATCAATAACGATATGCAGATTACATTAACACCGGGAACGACATATAACTTTGTATTGTTTAGTATTGTAAATGGTGTAGAGTATCGTGATACGATGCGGTCTTTTCACACAACAGGATCAAGTGATACGGAACCACCGGTTATAACGGATGTCGAAGTGTATGATATTTGCGAGACGGGTTACAAAGTAAGATGCAAAGCAAGCGATAACGTTGGCGTTGTCAGAGTGCAATTCCCAACATGGACTGTGGCAAATGATCAGGATGACATCCAGCCGGACTGGGGGACAAACCCGGCCGCATCCGGAACATTGATTGACGGTTATTGGGTATATGAAGTAAAGATTGCAGATCATAGTAATGAAACAGGTACATATGCAACACATATTTATGCATATGATCAGGCGAATAATAAGATCAGTGTGGGTGCACCGGCAGTTGATATACAAAAGGCAGGCACACCAACAACGGGAGAAAATGGAAGCGACAGCACCGCAACAACACAGCCGAATGTGACAGCGGGACCAAATGCAACCACCAAACCGGGTGCGACAACGGTACCAACGACAAACTCAAATGTGCAATCGACAGCAGTACCATCGGCAACGCCGACAAGCAAGCCGGATCAGAGTTGGAAAAAGGAGTTGTTGCGCAGCTTTCTTGCACCGGCAAAAACACCGAAGAAAATAACTAAGGTAAAAGTTAAAAATAGCAAGAAGTGTAAAATGGTCATTACATGGAAATGGTTATCTGCAGATGGTATTCAGGTCCAATATGCGATGAACCGCAGTTTCACAAAAAAGAAAAAAACAATTAGTATGGATTATGCTACATCTTTCAAGACGATCAAAGGCTTGAAGAAGAACAAAACATATTATGTCCGTGTCCGTGCTTATAACGAAAAACGTGGAGCTAAGAAATATGGCAAATGGAGTGCGGTAAAGAAAGTAAAGATCAGAAAATAAATGCAGTAAAGCGGCATAGAACTTTAGGGGAATGAGGGGAAATTTTACGAAAGAGAGGAACGATATGGAAAAGAAAGTATTATCTTATCAGTCGGCAGTATGCTGTATTTTGGGATTCGCACTGCTCTGTTCAATATTTATGCCAAGATATGCGCTCACTACGAGGGTTGGAGATACTATGGCGCAATGTGTCAGAGAATATGCTGGCACCATGGGTGGTTTTTTTGGAAAGGAGCTGTCTAGTGAAGCAGATTCTAATCAAAAAATGGTGCAAGATATAATTTCTGAGTTTGAGGAAAATGGAATTCCAACGAAATACAGCACGTTCAGTGTAGCGGTGAGTTCTCCACGAACAATGATAGGAAAGCTGGGGATGGACGATGAGGACGATGAAGGATTGTCTGCATTTCTGGGATATTGGAACATAGTACGAGTCTATGCCTGGCTATTGTTCGGTGTAGCAGTAGGTCTTTTTACTACAGCAGTGGAAGAACGCAGGAAAAACGAGAATGCCGGACGGACTACATTGTTTGTATGGGGAGCGGTTGTTCTGAATGTATTTTATATATTTGCTGTTCAGTTTCTGATTCCAAACCAATACGAAAGGGCGGCTGCCGGTAGAATGGCTTTGCCGGGGAAATCTGTCAGAAGATTGTTATGGAGTTTTCACAGCTCCGGTTTTTATGTGTCTATGGTAGTAACTGTTCTGTTGGTATTCTGGCTTCTTTGGCGTTATATGAGTATGGGCAGATTAACCGGATTAAAACATGTACTTGCTAAGGTGATGGATGTGAATAAATATATTGGTGGCACAGAGGGACAGAGTATACAGCCGGGAGGTGGTTACATACCACCAACACCGCCAACACCACCAACACCACCAACACCACCAACACCACCAACACCGCCGATACCGCCAATACCGCCGGTAAATCATCCACCGTATTCTCGTTCTGGATCTGTATATGCCGTCAGAGGAATGTTTCGCGGGACAACGATTCCATGTAACCCCGGGGAACAGATTTCCATTGGCAGAGAAGCAAATCTGTGTCAGATCGTAATAGCAAGCCCGGGAGTGGATCCAAAGCATGGTACGATTTCGTATGATGATCAGCGGAATGTATATACGGTTACCTGCTATTCCAATGCAGGCATACAGATAACAGGCTATGGAAATCTTATGGCACAGCAGAGTGTGCAGGTACAGCCCGGCACGCATCTGAATATCGCGGAAACAGAAGAGTTTGAATTAAGATAAAACAAGGGGATATGCAGGATGGATTATACAACAATATCCAATGAAGAGTTGGAGCATGAGGTACAGCAAAAAAACGGAGACGCAATATGTGAATTGGGACTGCGTTATCTGAATGGAACACACGGGATCACAGCCAATCCGACGAAAGGATACCGTCTGCTTCATAAGGCAGAGAAGATGGAGATACAGAAGGCATATCAGGCGTTGGGAGATATGTATCGTTATGGTATTTTTTTCGCACAAAAAAAGGAACTGGCAGAAAAGTATTATCAGCTGGCAGGAGTGGACTGGAATAGTCCTACGCTATTGCCGGATCCGACTCCGGAACCGATACCAACAATAGACCCTACACCACCGGGAGGGACTGGTGATGCTGGAAAAGTTGTTCCTGGAAACAGTGGCTCCGTTGTTTTAGAGCAGACGTTTCAGGATGCTTTGCAGCAGGCGGGCAGTCTGCGTGAGCAGAAGGATTATGTAACGGCACGGCAGAAGTGTCAGGAGGTACTTCGTCTGGCTGACAGTGTTTGTCAGGGGACGAGTTCTTATTGCGGGGCGCAGAAAGCAGAATGGTGGATCGGCGAGGCAAATTTCCTGCTGGGATATATCTGCTTTAATGAGCAGAATTACAGTGAGGTGGAGCAGTATCTGGGAAAGAAAGATGTGCTGGAACAGCATCCATGGGCGAGATATCTGATTACGGTGGCGCATCAGATGATACAGGCTCCTAAGGACACTTTGCAAACAGATTTACAGAATCTGCTGCAGATCAACAGAGAGCAGCTTTCTATAGCAGATAAAGGTGATATTTGCGTAATGATAGCAGAGCTTATTACAGCGGGATATGGCAGTATGCTTGGCATCGAGGCAGATAAGGCGGCTCTTTATTACAAAGAAGCAATGGACTGTGGAAATGAGTATGCACAGCAGTGTTATTACAATTTGACCCGTTAGTACAACGAAAAGAAAATCTTTGGTCGATCAACTAATGAAAAAGTGTTTATTACACCGGATAAAAGGAGACTACAAATGCAGTATCAGGGAATGACTGGAAAGATATATTCACTCGATGAAGAAAAGCTGGCAAGTGGTGGTGAAGGAATAATATATGAGATTGCAGGCGAAGGCTATGCCGGACAGGTGGCAAAGATATTTAAACCGGATCGGCGGAGCCGGGAACGGGAAGAAAAGCTTTGTATGATGGTACAAAAAACATTGACAGAGATGCAGCTAAGGCAGATTGCATGGCCACAGGATGTCCTGTATGAGCTGGCGGATCCGACAGAATTTGTGGGCTACGTTATGCCTAAGGTAGAAAATACAGAGCCGTTGGTATCGTTATACAGCGACAGTCATTATAAGCTTCAGGATCGTTTGTTAGCTGCGATCAATTTATGTGCCGTAATGGATACGGTGCATGAAATGGGACAGGTGTGTGGCGATCTGAATCCGCAAAATATTTGTATTAATGTCGACACGGAAGATCGGCAGAACGGACTGCAGATCATGTTAGTCGATGCGGATTCGTATCATTTTGTGACTCCGGGAAAAACATACCGCTGTGAAGTGGGACTGGCCGAGTATCTTGCACCGGAGATCCAGAGAAAACTGACAGCAGATATTGATCTAAAAAATGCTTCGCTGCCGACGTATACACAAGAGACTGATCTGTTTGCGCTGGCAGTACATATTTTTGAACTGTTGATGAACGGATGTCATCCGTTTGCCTGCGCAAAAGAAACTGCGGCAGATCAGAGTGATCTTGCACAGACAACCGAGTCAACCAGTCAGGATTCTATTGTGGCACCACAGCCGATCGATAATATTAAGAATGGCTTTTTCCCGTTTTATGAGAAAAGGGCGGGAATCACGCATCCGATCTATGCACCGGCATTTGAATCATTGCCGGAAAAGATCCGTCAGTTTTTTGTACAGGTATTTGTAGAAGGAAATAGCGATCCTTCCCGAAGAATAGCGGCAGAGGATTGGAAAAATACACTTTGGGAATACCGGGATCAGCTTGTACGCTGCGAAAAGGGACATGAATATTTTAAACATAATGCAGTGTGTCCGGTTTGTGCCATGAATGAAAGACAGCAAAGATTTATGAACATAAACAGATTGAAAGTGAAACCGCCGGTAGTATCAAGCTCATCGAATCCAGGACGAGGCGGCAATGGAAATAATCAATCGACCATATCCGGCAATGGAAATAACCCATCGATAGGATCCGGCACAGGAAGAAGTCAGAAAAATGATAATTATGGACAGGCTGGGACAGGCTTTAAGCAAAAGAAGAAGCCAACCAGGTCTCTTGCAGAGGTTATTTCGGCATGTGTTTTGGCTATTTATGTTTTAATTTTCTTTATAGCATGTATATTAATATCATCAGGGATGGTATAGATAAATTCTATAAGAAACGAATATACTGCAGAATTAGAATGAAGTACAGGATAACAGGAGGAAAATAGGCATGAGTGAACAGATTACAGTGGATGATTATGAAAGAGGACTTGGAGATAAGATTGCAGCAATTTCACAGGGGCACCTGGCATGTGCGCTGCTGTTAGATACATCGGGCTCCATGGCAGGAGCACCGATTCAAAAACTGAATGAAGGACTGCGGCTTTTTAAGGAAAATGTATCCAAGGATCCTATGGCACGTGACAGAGTCGATGTTGCACTTGTAACATTTGATTCTTCCGTACAGGTGCTGCAGGATTTTGTACCGGTGACAAAGATGGATACACCGATGCTGACTCCGGGTGGAAGGACTATGATGGCAGAAGGCGTATTAAAGGCACTCGAGTTGGTGCAGACAAGGACGAGTTTATATCAGGCAATGGGAACACCGTATCATAATCCATGGATCTTTATGATCACAGACGGAGCTTCCATGTCAGAGGAGGAAGCGATGCAAAACGCCGTTGCAGGAGTGACAGAAGCAGAAAACGGAAGAAATGGAAAACTTACTTTTTGGGCAATTGGTGTTGGTGACTATGATTCGACAGAATTATATCGTTTGACAGATATGGTTGTTGAATTAGATAATGTTGATTTCTGCACGATCTTTGACTGGTTGAGCACCAGTATGACACAGATTGCAAACAGTCGTGTAGGAACCGTGGTAGAGCCGGATAAATTACCGAACAATGCCAAAAGAGTATAAGAGAAGAGATAGCAATAGAAAGCAGAATATTGGGAGGGATGTGAATGAAAACATATGGCTTTTCGATTCAGGGAAAGTCACATATTGCACGGAATATTGTCTGCCAGGACTCCAGCCTGGCAGTACAGTTAAAATGTGGCTTATATATGGGAATCGTAGCAGACGGAGTGGGAAGTGCACGCCATGCGGATATTGGATCTAAAATGGCAGTAGAACAGTTATACCGTTATTGTGATAGCAATGTCAGAAGGAAACAATCAGAGACAGAGATAGAAGCCATTTTGAAAAAAGGCTATCAGACGGCGATGCGGCAGATTGAAAAATATGTGGCAAAAGAGCATGGGAAACCGGAGGAATATGACACAACATTATCTGCGGTAATATATGACGGAAATACAGTGGTTTACGGTCATGCAGGAGACGGTGGGATTATTGCACGTTATACGGACGGAGTAACCAAACCGGTTACAAGCCGGCAAAAGGGTGTGGATGGAATTTCCGTTCGTCCGTTAAGAGCCGGAAGCAGTTCGTGGGAGTTTGGAATCGTGAAGGAGCCGGTTGCCTCTGTTTTGCTGGTGACAGATGGTATGCTTGATTCTGTAATACAGCCTTTCTTGATCAATATACCGAAAAGCAAAGAAGAGGCTTTGCGTGGTAATATCAAGAAGGACGATGTATACATTACGGCAACGGAATTTTTTATGAATCCGGATGTGCTTTATCAGAACCATTCGGTAAAAGATCCGGATCGGAGTATGCTGGATTTTTTACAGGGCAATGAGAGTGCAGGGGAAGAAAAGATATTGATCGACCGTATGCGTGCAGGCTATATGAAACTGTTTGGAAAAAACGGAACCGACCGCTTGTGTAATGAGATCCAAAAGACATGCTATTTGTTGTCAGCAATGAAAACAGTGGATGATGATAAGAGTGTTGTCTGTCTTATGAACAATAGGAAAAAAGTGATTCCAAAGAATGCATCCATGTATCAGGAGCCGGACTGGAAAGAGCTTTATGACAGATATATGAGGTTGATGCAAGGAGAAGACAAGCCGGGAACAGTCGATACCCCTCCTAATCCACCAAGGGGGGAAAACACAGACAGCGGAGACGAAACAAATGGTGAAAAGGGAACGAGAACTTCAAAGAGGCCCTCTTCGTCTACAGCAGAAAAGAAAATTTCGCCTCAGATGAAAGAAAAACTGCGTCGGTACAGAATGAATATGAGAATCCTGCTGAGGATTATTGTAATATTGACAGGCGCCACCGCTTTGACCGGATTGGCAGCAGTAATACAGACGGGAAAGGCAAAGGAAGCAGAGGGAAAACAACAGGAAACAGCGCAAGAACTATGTAAGATGAAGAGTAGCCTGAAGGAAACGAAGAAGGAACTACAGAAAGCGGAGGCAAAAAGTGCCCATACACCATTTCCAAAGTCAACTGGAAAGAATGACACGGTAAAAACGGATGTAGAGTAAAAAGCAGCAACTGTTCTATGGCTTTTGGAACAATTACCGCCGGATAAGCTGTCACGGGAAAAGGCAGAAGCATTATCTCAGGCATTGAAAGAAAATCAGATGGATGTCATTTTTTTGGAACCGCAGAATAGTCAGTTGCCGGTAAATACACAGCAGCCGGATCGTCAGGAGAAAAAGAAAACAACACAGACAGGTGTTATAACAGACAGGGAGTATCTGACAACAGAATCTGTATCCAAATCCACCAAACAGACATCGGATGAAGATGTGCCCGGAATCATGCTGCTGGAAATATTAGAAGAAGTGAAAGAGGAAGAAAAAGAAAAGGATTTAAAAGACGAACTGGAACAAAAATACAGTGAGCTGTCAAAAACAAAGAAAGGGCAGAACAAAAGAAAAAAAATAAATAACAATGTGACAAAACTATTTAGAAATAAATCATATGGGAGAGTAGAGTGATATCGTCTTTGTCAGGAGAATTTCATTAGTTTTGCAAATAGTATGTCTGCAGTCAGGGCGTGCGGACTGAGAAAGGAATATAGGAATTATTATGTCGAAGATATGTCATGTATGTGGAATGATGAATATGGATAATGCGTCTGTATGCAGTAAATGTCATAGCAGTCTTGGGACAGCCGGAATAAACAATCAAATTCCGCCGAATAGCAGGGGCATAAGCCACGTAAATCAGCATGTAGGAAATGTACAAGGGATCGATCCGGAATTAGAGAAGAATTATGAACAGTATCAAAAGTCACAGCAGACCGGTTCCAAACTGCTGCGGTGGGGGCTTGTGATTGCTGTAGTGGCAGTAGCCGGTTATTTTGGAATGCAATATTATCAAAATAATACACCGCCGGATGCAAGCTGGGTGAAGGAAAACCTGCCAAAAGATGTATTAACCTGCACTTTGGATGGAGAGGAACATTCTTTAAAGGTCAAATCTTTTAAGATACAAAGCAGATCCACAAAGGATGGGGTAGATCATACAAAGTGTAAGGTCGTCTTGGCGGATAATATTCTGAAAAAAACAAAATATATTAAGCTCACTTCTCGAAGATATTCTTCACTTGGCTGGAAGGTAAAGGACTGGAAGGAATATAAAAATGAGAAGGCTGCATTAAAAGCAAGAAAGGAAGATGCAGTCGTTTCGTTTATTCAGAAAAAATATCAGTTGGATGGAATAAAAAATTTCCAGGTAGAAAAGAATACACCGGATTATGTAAAAACATATCTCTGTGATTTTGAAAATCAATATACATATTTAAACTACTCCGGTCAGCTTGGTGTTAAGGAGTCTTTAATAGGACTAAACGGCGAGGATTTTGAAGAAATTGAAAATGTAACGGGAGATTACAACACAGAAACAGTGCCGGCAACAATTGGGACAACTCTTAAGTGGAATCTGGATGGAACCTATAGTTATAATGATGATGATTCCGAGTTTACCGTTACCGTGGAGTCTGACGGAGAAGATGGAATTACCTGGGAGGCAGCGTATTGCTTATATGAAGATGTTGACGCTGAGGAATATGAAACAAGTGGTACTGTAGAGGATCCGACGGAAATTACAAATGAGGATGAAAGCCAGATTGATGTGTCAGAATATATAGATGTTACAGACGATGAGGAAGACTCGATAGACCTTACAGCAGACATGAAGTATAGTTTTTCGATAGGGAATGGTTATAGGATAGTATTTACAAGGGATGAAGTTTCAATATACAATAGTGAATATGGCCGTTGGCCGGGCAGCGCCAATGAGATGACAAAAATAGACTAAATGTGAATGTACTCCCTTTCAGACGGCAGGATTTTAAAAGTCCATGGATCTGTCTGCAAGGGAGTACATCCTTTATTCAGTCTTAAAATACAAACATAAAAAGAATCATGATTTTTGAAAACAGATCATAAGGTTACAAACTTGGAGAGGAGATACAATATGGATGGTGCAATCATTTGCTTTTTTCTTGTATTAATTTTTGCGTTAATTATAAAAATAAAATTAATGGGAAAAAAATTAGAACAAAAGGACAATACAAACGTAATGGATGCATTAGAACTGGAACATGCGTCATTTATTATGCAGGGACAGAGATACAACCCGGCTGATTTTGCGCAAAAGCTTAAACATGTAAGATATATGTTTGAACATGGTGTTCTTTGGGCCCTGATCTTATCAGACCGAGAACAGATAGAAAGGGTGAAAGAGGGAAAGGAAGTATATTTGTATGTGATCATGCGTAAGCTCTGTGAGGAACAAAACTTTGTAATGCCATATGAAATAGCTGACTTTGGAGTTGAAATAGAACAGGACAAGGATTCCATGAGAGAGTTGATCCGGGTAAAAATGCCAAAACCTATACAGGTAAACAACTGTTTGGAAATTGTTATATCGGTAACGCTGATACGACTACGTTATTTTACGGTAGAATTAGGAATGGAGGGTACAAACCTGTTTATTTGTGAATGGGTTCTCGGTGAAGATGGGAAACCGCAACACAATAATTATAAAGAAATTGATATTAACAATGAAGAGTATATTGAGGAAATTAAGAAATTGCTATAGTTTGTTAATAAGAGAAATGTCAGTCATGCAACTGGCTATTTCGTATATTCAAAATGCTGGTAATCTTTACTATACACCCAGTCACCGCCCCAGCTAAAACCATATTTCTTAAAAATCTTTGTAATCTTACTATTCTTTTGGATCATATAACGTGCATATTTTCCTTTGCATTTCTTTGGATCACGACATTGATAGACAGCTCCGTTTGTCGGAGTAAGCTTTTTATGGCTGTTAATGTATGGGTTGATCCGTGGGTTGATGTCAATCGCAAGCCCGTAAGAATGATTGGAAAGTCTGTTCGTTCCGGCAACCGGTCGGTAATTGAATGCAGAGGTGTTATTGGCTGCCATTGATTTTAAATCGTCAGCATGGTAAGCATCAATCAATTGCATGCGTTCGATCGGATATTTCATTTTATAAAGCTGATAAAAGATTTTTACAACTTTTTTGACAATCTTTTTGTTTACAATAAGTTCACCGGATTGGATATCACCGTGAAAATCATAATAAAGTACACGAATATAACGCAGATCGTTGTATGTGATATAGGGATTTTTACGATACGATACACCGGTGATCTTTTTTTTGATCGCAGGAGTCAGTTTCCGGTAGGTAAAACCTTTCTTGTAAACAGCCGCTTTGGTATGGTGCGGATGAAGAAGCAGAGAAGAAAAAAGGCATCCGATACAAAAAGACAGAAGAAGCTTTTTACCAAAAGTTTTGACTGAAAATGGATGGTGTGTATTAGAAAAAATAGTATGCATAGTATTACTTCCTTTCTGGACTTTTGGAGGCATTCAGACTCACAAACCCGCTCTTACAGAGCTTTACTTTCTGCTACGCAGAAAATTTGCTCGTTGAAGCATACCTGAAAAGGAAATGCCTGCTTTGTCGTCGCTTGCTTTTCTTTTAGGTGTATTATGTCATGAATGTTACGTTAAACTCACAAACCCGCTCTTGCAGAGCTTTACTTTCTGCTACGCAGAAATGTTTGTTCGTTAATTCGCCTTGAAAAGCAAATGCCGGCTTTGCCGTCGCTTGCTTTTCTTTTAGGCTCATTATATCATGAATTTGCAACATGGGAGAGTGTATTTTGCTGCGATTTTCTTAGGTTTTACTTTTCTTATATAACGTGCTATATTAAAGAGTGTGTCTTTTTGACTGAAAAAGCAAAAGATAGACGATAGATATAGAGTAAGAACATCTAATCAAAATACAAAATATTTATATAGAATATAACAATAGGACATATTTTACATCATTTGCAAAAATACAGTACCGTTTCATAGAAAAACTGATTTTTGCCTGATGGGCGCTCTGATCAGATAAAGGGGGCAGGACTGAGCCACCCCTCATTATAGTATCTTGCGCCCATAAAGAAAATGCCATTTAAAAATGATAGTTAGAAACAGGAGGTTTGTTAGGATCATGAGAAATAATCTGATTGCAGGAATCAAAAAAATAGGAATAGGAGTTGCAATGGTAGCTGCTTTTTTAGTGGGAAATCAGGCAAAAGCAGCCGAAACGACAACATTGCGAGTGATTTCCACGACAGATCTGCATAATCAGGTTTCAAGTGAAGATTATGATATCGCAGGAAAGAATGCAGGACATTCGCTTGCCAAGCTTAGTACGATGATCAAAGCAGCAAGAGCAGAACTGAATCAGGGAGCCAGCCTGACAGTGGATGCCGGAGATTCTGTTTACGGTTACGGTGCGGAAGTTTTAATGGGAGATGTCAAAAAGCCATCAAACACCTTGCAGCCGATCTTTGAAGCAATGAGTAAGATCGGATATGATGCGATTACATTAGGAAACCATGAGTTTGATTATGGTTATGATTTTATTAAAAACCAGCTGATACAGTCCGGTCTGAATGATAAATGCGTTGTCGCAAATGTAAAAGAATATGCGACAGGAAATTATCCATGGAAACGAACGATGATGCTTACAAAGAATATGACAACTTCGGCAGGAAATACGGTCGCTGTTAAAGTGGGTATTGTCGGTGTGACAAAGCAGGAACTTTCTACCTATTATGAATATGATGGAGTGTTAGAAGGAGAGAGTATCTTAAAGACAGTGCGGGAGCAGGCTGCTGCATTAAAGAGTGCTGGAGCGGATATTGTTGTTGTGATCGGTCATTGCGGTATGGGAGAAGCAAACGATGGAGACAGTGCAACAGATCCGGGATATGCGATCTCTAAGCTTGCCAATGTAGACTGTGTGATGCTTGGTCACCAGCATCGTAATTATCCGTCAAACGATGCTAGTACAAAGATTTTTTATCGGTTGCCAAATACAGATAAAACAACAGGGCTTACAAACGGAAAGCCGGTTGTGATGGTAGCGGATCATGCAGCCGGAATCGGTATTGCCGATATGACACTAAAGATTGATAATGGTAAAGTTTCTGTTGTTCATGCAGCAACAGAAGTGCGAAAAAGTTCAGAATCGATCCGGGATGATCAAAACATTGTAGCAGTTGATGAAAAGTCTGCCAATATCATTAAGAATACATTTAAGGAAGTGCTTGCTTCGGTAGCTTCAGGGAGTGAATTTCAGGGATATTTCGGTGTTTTAAATGATAACTATGCGATCCAGTTAAATAATGAGGCAAAGATCCGGTTTGGTATGAATTTTATTCATAGTAATGCCGGAGCTGCTTATGTAAATTATCCGGTAATTTCTGCAACCGGATATTATATGGATGGTAGTGAAGGTAAAAATGATTATATGGATATTCAGGATTCCTTTACGATGAAAGATGTGTTAAATACGCAGGAATATGAACATAACAATGATTATGCATACTGGATCACCGGAAAGCAGCTCCGAAAATGGATGGAATGGTCAGCCAGTATCTTTGCACAGCAAAATGAAATGATCACATCTACCGGTACGATCAAAAAACTGTCAGAGGAATATGGAACAACATCACTTGTAGCGGAAAAATGGCTTAAACGCTGGGGACCTTTTCAGGTCTTTGATGGCATTGAATATCAGATTGATGCATCTAAGCCTGCTATGTACAATGTAGATGGCGAACTGATCAACAGCAATACAAGTCGTATTGTCAATCTGACTTGCAACGGTCAGCCGGTTACGGATGATTCCAAATTTATTTTAGTTACAAACTACATATCAAAAAATAAAGCGGTTTTGTCTGAATTATATGATCAGAGACTGACATCCAAAGGGGATCGTACGGCAATGTATTTTAAAGAATATATTAAAGAATTAGGCTCTTTTGGTGCAATTTCTGACCAGGCAGACGATAACTGGTCTGTTACATTTGGAAATGAAGATTGCAGGATCTTCCGTTCCAGCTCATTGTCTGATTTTTATGCAAAGTTAAATCCATGGTATGGAAAAACCTTACAAAAGACAACGAATTATGCATATTATAAGATTGATACGGCTAAAACTGCGGCAAACGAAGATACTGCAGGACCTCTTTTAGTCCTGGCACCATCTACGACGGAAGCGACAAACCGGAATGTTACAATCTATGTACAGGCATCGGATAAGAGTGGTGTAGCCGGTATTACCTATCTGCAGGGACAGTACGAAAAAGACAATGCAATCTGGTCACAGGCGGCAGCAGTTACAGATCATAAGATCACAGTATCTGCTAATACGACATTATCGATCCGTGCATATGATCCATATGGAAATGCTACAGTAAAGCATATTACGATCAGTAATATTGATCCGAATGCATTAGAAAAACCAACTGTCAGCAAATTTACGAATAAGATGACGATCGTAAAAGGAGATGCCTTAGCAGGACTCACCGTGCATGTAAAAGCGGCAGGAAAGAGCTATACAACAACTGCAAATGCAAAAGGAGCTTACAGCTGCAAGATTGACAAACAAAAAGCAGGCAATACGATCGCTGTTTATGTGACAGACGGACAGGGAAGAACCAGTGCAAGTGTTTATACAAAAGTGCTTCGAAGAGGACCAAACGCACCTACATTGAACGCTGTATCAAACAAAACTTCCCGGTTAAAAGGAAAGTTAAATGATACGAACACAACAATGGTCATTTATGTAGGAAAGACAGCTTATGTTCCGGCAAATGGCGGCAAAGCATTGTATAAAGCAAGCAAAGGATATGATAAGAACAAAAAGATTAAGAATGCTAAAGCTTATAAAGTTGTAAATGGCAGTTATACGATGACAGTACCGACTATTTCGGCTAAGATAAAGGTAGTTGCTTTTTCAATTGACAAGCGTGGAAGGATCAGTCTGAAAGCATCAAGAAAGGCATCTTCCAAGGCGCCAAACCAGCCAAAAGTAAATTCAATCTGTGACTTTGAAAAATATGTATCAGGAAGTATTCCTTCCGGTAAAAAGGGATGTAAGGTTACCGCAAAATCCGGGAAGAAAAAATATACCGGAACAAGTAAAGCCAAAGGCAGATTTGTGATCAAGACAAAAGGTTTTAAAAAGGGTGCTGTTGTTACGGTTTCTGCATCGGACAAATACAAAGGAAAGACACGTACGAGTGCAAAGACAAAAGTTCGTGTGGGTTCGCAGACACAATATTCCAATGCAGCAGGCAGCGGTAAGATCTCTGTAAGCAAGATAAGAAGTACGTCGCGTGTTGTAAAAGGAAAGATTGCATTAAAAACAGGATCAGCGTATATCAGTTATGGCGAAAACAGTGCTTCTCTGGATCTGAACAAAGATGGCTCTTTTAGCTATACGCTGCCAAGTCCGAAAAAAGGTGGCTCGTCTGTCTATATTACATTGCATGATAATTCCAACGGAACGATTGCCGGTGTGAAGAAAGTGACAGTTAGTGCTTCTAAGCCTGCAAAACCTTCTTTTATGAAAGGAAGTGCAGATAAGAAAGCAAAGAAGATTCAGATCCGTGCTAAGGAAAAGGGAACTTTGGTTGTGCAGTATTCTAAAAAGAAGATCAAAACAACAAAATGTACCTATCAGTCAAAAGGCACTTACTTTGTTTATACAGTAAAAGTACCGGCAAAGGCTGGAAAAGTCCGCTGCTATTTGAAAACGATAGCAGGAAAGAGTAAGACTGCTACGATCAAAAGAAAGTAAATTGTAAAACAATAGGAAACGATCAAGGTGTCAGATCGTTTTGGATGAAAGATAGCAGAGAATTCGTCAGAATTATGAAAAAGGAAAGATATGCTCCGTAAAAAGAGTGTATGATAAAAGAAATCGGGAAAGAGGGTTCATTTATTATGAAACGCAGCAGAAAGTTTTTGTTTGTGCTTGCCTGTCTGCTCTTTGTCATGGCAGCCGGCATGTGCAGTATTGCACCGGAAAAAGCCACAGCAAAAAGTGCAGCCAAAACAGTAAAAGGTAAAAGCAGCAAAAAATGGGTAAAGGTCAATGGCAAGTACCGTTACAAGGCAGGAAAGCATTTTGTTAGGAAGAAATTAAAAAAAATAGAAGGCAAATATTATTATTTTAATGCAAAAGGAAATTGCCGCAAGGGCTGGACTAAAGTAAAAAAGAAAAAATATTATTTTAACAAAAAAGATGGTGCAGCGTTGACAGGTAAGCAAAAAATCGGAAAAAACTTTTATATCTTTTCGAATAAAGGTGTATTGCAAAAGGATAAAGAAAATTATGATTTCGAGAATGCGACCTATGCCATTGCGGCAAATGGAAAATTAAAGACAGGTTTTGTCAAAGAAAATGATGTGATCCGATATTTTAATCCACAAAATGCCATGCAGGTAAAGTCAGATTTTGTGTTGCATCATGCAACGTATCTGGTTGATCAGAATGGCACAATGCGCACTGGCTTGCAAATATACCAGGGACGGACAATCTATTGCAATCCTGACGGTAAATGGCTCAAAGGCGTGTTGATAAAAACAGAAGATGCAAACTATTATGCCGATAAACAGGGATACTTAGTTACAGGACTCTATCAGATCAGCCATGCAACTTACTTTTTTGATACCGATCATACGATGCGTACCGGAGTCGTTCGTATAGATGGAAACTTATATTTCTTTGAACAGGATGGAAAACGTGTTGAAAACAGCTGGATACAGACAGAAAGTGCACGTTATTATGCCGGAACAAATGGTATCTTAAAGAGAAATTGCTGGTTTGCAAAACAATTCTTTGATAACAATGGATGTGTGGCTCAAGATGCCGTTTTACCGGATGCTGCAACAAAAGGACAGATCAGTACCAAGATCCTTGATGCGCTGGGGGCATATAAAGCAACAAAGCTGATGGTTGTTGCACATCCTGATGATGAAACGTTATGGGGTGGTGCTCATTTATCTGAGGGCGGTTATCTTGTTGTATGCATGACACATGGAAATGACGGAAAACGCAGAAAAGAGTTTGAAAATATTATTAAAGCGTCAGGAAACATCGGTTTAATGCTTACGTATCCTGATGAGATCAACGGTGTCCGTTCAGACTGGTCAGAACAAAGAGCCGGAATGATGAAGGATCTGGATACGGTATTACGTTATAAGAGCTGGTCATTGGTCGCAACACATAATCCGGAAGGTGAATACGGTCATATGCAGCATAAGCTGACAGATCGTATCACAACACAGGCATATTACTGTGTGTATCCTGATGGCAGATTGTATTATTTTGGAAGGCATTATAGTGTGAAGGGATTAGCACAGATTGCCGCAACGCTTCCGAGAGTGTCAGAAGAAGCCTATCAGGCGAAAGAAAGTTATTTAAGGCTGTATGTCTCACAGGCAAAATGTGTCTCAGAACATGATCATATGTCTCCGTATGAGAACTGGGTTCTTGCATCACAGTGGGAATAAAGGAGAAACAAAGGCTGGGTTCTTTTATACCGGAGCGGGAATAAAGAAGAGCCAAAAGCTGTATTGCTGACATTACAGTGGAAAAAGCAGATTGCAAGTATTCTTTTGAGAAAAGAGGAAGGAGCAGCTATGAGTAATGTGGAAGAACGGTTTCGTGATCCGAAATTCTTATATGATATCAAATCATTTTATGACAAAGGAGCTGTTTTAAAAGCCAGTTTTCAAGGGATGCGTTATCAGGTAGAGCGTGTAGTGGCAGACGAAGAGAAACATTTGAAAGCAACAATCTGGCCGGAGCCTTTCTGTTTTGAAAAGACGGCAGATGAGAAGAAAGAAAGCAAAGAGTTTGCATATTCCGATGAAGGACTGCTTGCATTGCACCAATGGCTTTGCGATAGTTATGATACAAAAAAAGAAAAATGGGAGCATGCCAGAGATTTTCCGCTCGATGGAATCATGTCATAACAACTGATCAGAGTGGAAAATAAAACAGAAGCAATGCGATGGTATTTTTGAAAAAACAGAGTTTCGTTGCTGTCAGAAAGAGGTTATTATGGGAAAAACATGGTTAGTAGAAGGGTTTTGCCCGGTTGATCACTATCATTGTCTTATGCCGGTGGAATATGAAGCGGTAGAGGAAAACGGAGTAGTGCAGGAATATAAAAAAAGTAAAATGGTATGCCGGCATTCTCTTAGCGGACAATGTGAACAAAAAGAAGATTGTACGTTTTTTAAGGATGCACCGGAAGTTTTAGAAAAGAATGCAAACTGGTATGAGCCATAAGAAGAAATGAGGAAGATCATGAAAGCAGTTTTAGTTGCGTTGAATGCAAAATATATTCATTCCAATTTAGGAGTGTATTGTCTGTATGCATATAGCAGGAAGAAAGGAATTTCATCCGATGAACTTGTGTATCGTGAGTTTACGATCAATCAGGAAATGGATGATATATTGGGAGCGTTATACAAAGAAAAGCCGGATTTGATCGGCTTTTCGTGCTATATATGGAATATAGAAGAGATCAAAGAGATGGCATGTGAACTACACAAGATCCTGCCGGATACCGCAATCTGGTTTGGCGGACCGGAAGTCAGTTATGATGCCGGCAAAGTTTTAGAACAAAATCCGTATCTGTCTGGTGTCTTTGTCGGAGAGGGAGAAGTGTCCTTTTATGAAGTGCTGCGTTATTATCAAAAGAAAGAAGCAAATCAGGTGTTATTGCTCCAAAAAGAAGAGTGGGCAAAAAAGGAACAGACAGAGCAGACAAACGATCAGAAAAAGAGCAATGCACAAAAGAATGATTCTATAAAAACATTGGAACAGATAGAAGGGATTGCATATCGTAAGCAGAGTGGAAAAGAAGATACAGAGGCACAGAAATTCATAAAATCATCAGATAATGCATCGGAAAAGACAGAGATCATCATTACAAAGGCAAGACCGTGTATGTCTCTGGATGACGTTGTCTTTCCGTACCATGATATGAAAGATCTCAAAAACCGGATCGTTTATTATGAGACAAGCAGAGGCTGTCCGTACGGCTGTAGTTATTGCTTATCTTCCGTAGAGAAAAATGTCCGTTTTCGCAGTATGGAACTAGTCAAAAAAGAATTGCAATTTTTCCTCGATCAAAAAGTTCCGCAGGTGAAGTTTGTGGACAGAACATTTAATTGCAATGAAAAACATACAATGGAAATCTGGCAGTATATTAAGGAACATGATAATGGCATTACGAATTTTCATTTTGAATTATCGGCAGATATTCTGACGAAAAAAGAAATTGAATATGTCCGTACATTCCGTGATGGGTTAGTACAGTTTGAGATTGGTGTGCAATCAACCAATCCCGATACGATTCAGGCAATTCATCGCAAAATGGATCTTGACCGCTTAAAAGAAAATGTAGCAATGGTACATCAGGAAAGAAATATTCACCAGCATCTGGATCTGATCGCGGGTCTGCCTTATGAAGATTTGCAAAGTTTTCACAGGTCGTTTAATGATGTATATGCGATGCAGCCGGATCAGTTGCAACTGGGCTTTTTAAAAGTATTAAAAGGTTCTCCGATGCACCGGATGGCAAAAGAGTATGGCATTCAATATCACTCAAAACCGCCTTATGAAGTATTGTCTACGACATGGCTTCCTTACGAAGATGTCCGTACTTTAAAGGGAATTGAAGAAGTGGTGGAGCGGTATTATAACAGCTTGCAATTTGAAAGCAGTTTACGCTATTTAGTGGAGCAGGAACAGGATGCATTTGCGTTTTTTGAAAAGCTTGCACTGTTCTTTACGCAAAACGGTTACTTTAACGTGAAACAGTCAAGAATGCAAAACTATGAGATCTTATATGCTTTTGCAAAAAAAGAACAGCGGAATGTGGATATTGTAAAGGAATTGTTGATCTATGATCTGTATGCAAGGGAAAATGTGAAAAAAGAACCGGATTTCTTAGAAAATCGGATGCTGACAGAAGAAAAGAAAGAGAAAATCCGGGCCTTTTACCAATCAGAAGAACAAAGAGAAAAATATCTTCCCGATTATCCGGATTATAATTGGAAACAGGTCATGCGTATGACACATATGGAATGGTTTTCTTATGATATTGTACAGTATTTACAGGATGGAATTTTGTATGAGAAAAAGACACTCGTATTGTTTGATTATCAAAAGAGGAACCCTTTGAGTTATCAGGCAAAAGTGCAAATTGTACGAGAACAGGTAACCGAATAAAGAAATCCGGCCGAAAGGATTCATTTTGAAAAGATACCGGGAGTACATTTTTATAAAGGAGTTTTTATGGCAAAGAGAATGACAGTAAAAGAGAAAGAAAGAGTAGCAAGGATTCTGGCATTGTTAGACAAAGAATACGGAACAGATTACCGTTGTTATCTGGAGCATGACAGTGCATGGCAGCTTTTAATCGCAACGATGTTAAGTGCACAATGTACAGATGCCAGAGTCAATATTGTTACAAAGGATCTTTTTGTGAAATATCCTTCGATCGAGGCATTTGCAAAAGCTGATCGGGAAGAGTTAGAGCAGGATATCCGTTCTACGGGCTTTTACCGTAACAAAGCAAAGAATATCATTGCGTGCTGTCAGAAGTTATTGCTGGAATTTCATGGGGAAGTACCAAGTGATCTGGAATCATTGACATCGCTTGCCGGTGTTGGCAGAAAGACCGCAAATGTGATACGTGGCAATATTTTTAATGAACCAAGTATTGTCGTAGATACCCATGTCAAAAGAATTTCAAGAAAACTTGAACTGCGCTGAAATTGCGCGATGTCTGGATATCAGCCACGATGCTAGCAGAGCACGTTTATCTCGTGCCAAACGACGCTTTGCAGAACTAATTTTGCAGGATAAATCTAATTAAATTGGTATTGTAAATAATTATAGGTGTGTATTCCGCGATAAAATTGTTGGAATACGCACTTTTTTTATCAGAACAGTTGTTTTTACAATACACACGATATAATTGGCTTTCTGTTTACATTTGCGATCGCTACTTGTCTTTACTCGTTATCTCAACTTGAAGATAGGGTGTGAAGCAAGTGTACTTACAGGAATTGCTCTCCAATGCAGCGAACCATTTAGAACCAGAAACCTTGGAGATAATAGAGCGATTTAAGCCATTACTCCGGAAGTATGCACGCTTATTGAGAACTGAGGATGCTGACGATGAGCTTCAAATGGAATTGCTGAAGGTTATATATGAAACCTCATGGGATAAACTGAATTTGAAAAACGAAGGAGCGTATGTTAATTACATAGCGACTGCTATCCGAAACGCCTATATCAATCTTGCAAAAACACGTAATAAGCATCAAGAATATTGTTTTTCGTCATTTGGAGAAGACCAAGAGTTTATGGTGACTTCGACATTGACAAGTGCCGATGACTATGAGCATCTATTATGTAAAGACTTAAAGAATATTTTGACAGAAACGGAATTCCGCATTGTGTGTTTGACATGTTTGAAGGGATACAGCTGTGCGGTTATCGCCAAGAAGCAAGGTGTCAGTCGGCAACATATTAATCAGGTTAAACGCCGAGCATTAGGCAAACTAAAACAATATTTTAAAGCTAATTCTGATGAACAGGAGTGAATAATGTGGAAGATATTAGATTGATAACCACATATATGTCTGTTATAGGTGCAGCATTGGGCTGGTTTTGGGGTGGTGGAACACCGGCACTCTATACGTTGATTGTATTCATGGCAATTGACCACATTAGTGGCGTTATGTTGGCTATCGTC
>ERZ773114.48-NODE-48-length-118100-cov-12.458461_pt1 | contig 118100 bp, 98 predicted proteins | sample MGYA00580564_ERZ773114 | MGnify/ENA primary metagenome ERZ773114 (study PRJEB29015, sample SAMEA2737836) | human gut metagenome | biome: human gut; feature: human-associated habitat; material: faeces | place: China | collected 2012 ... | reverse complement strand
TCCTTTTCATGGACGTGCGCCAACGCGCGTTTTTGCATCAGCTTCTGCGATCAGGCCTCGCGGCTCGCGGAAGCCGCAGCGAACGCCGGCAAGGCGCGAGGTGCGTTGAAACCTTCCTTTTCGAAGCGGTCAGCAATCTTCTGTGCGATCTCGTGCCCCTGGCCCTTATCCACCAGGGCGATGATGGAGCCACCAAAGCCGCCGCCGGTCATACGCGCACCATACGCACCGTTGGCACGGGCCACGTCCACGGCAATATCCAACTCGGGCACAGTCACTTCATAATCCGCAGCGAGCGAATCATGAGACGCGTTGAACAGTCGGCCGGCCTCGTCGATCTTGCCGTTGGCGAAGGCACGCACGAAGGAGTTGACACGGGCGATTTCGGTGATGACGTGGCGCACGCGCTTCTTCATCGTGTCGTCTTCCAGCTTGTCGAGCGTTTCCTTGAGCGCCTGGAACGGATCGTCGGACTTGGCGATGCTGTCGGCGACCACACGCAGGTTGGCCACGCCGAGGATTTCGGCGGCCTTCTCGCAAGTGGCGCGACGCTGGGCATACTGTCCGTCGTTGAGCTGGTGCGGAGCCTGAGTGTCAAGCACCAGCAGTTCCAGACCGTACTTGTCGAGATCGAATTCCTGCTGGGAGACGTTCTCCAGCGGGCTCAGCTCTGGACGGCAATCAAGACGCAACGCATGGCCGAAAGTGCAGCGCATGGATGCGTTCTGATCGAGCCCACCGGTGGACGCGCCCGCCATGTCGTTTTCCGACTTGATGGCGGCGTTGATCAGCGTCACACGACCGGCATCGGATGCGCCATAACCCAAACCGTACACGTCATCCAACGCCAAGGCGGTGGAGCAGGTCATGGCTGCGGAGGAGCTCAGACCGGATCCGAGCGGCACGCAGGAGGAGAATGCCGCATCGAAGCCCTGCACCGCATCGAAGCCGGCTTCGCGCAATGCCCAGGCAACGCCTACCGGGTAGGCGGCCCAGCCTTCCACGCCACCGGCCTGCAGGCCGTCGAGGTCGGCTTCGGTGACGTTTTCGGAGTCAACGTCGGAAACCACGCGCACCTTGGTGTCTTCACGCGGCTTGAGCGCGATGAACGTGCGGTGCGGCAGTGCGATCGGCAGGCACAGGCCCGCGTTGTAGTCGGTGTGTTCGCCGATCAGGTTCACACGGCCCGGTGCGGCCCATACGCCAGCCGGCTCCTCACCGTAGGTGGCACGGAACAGATCGGTCGCGTTCTTCACACCCTCGTCGTGCGAGAGCGGCTCAATGAATTCAACAGCAGTCATTGGTGTTTTGTCCTTTGGGTTTTATTGGCTTTCAGCCTTCGATATCGATTGGTCCGAGCTCGTGGAAGCGCTTGGCGATGAGTTCCGGCGTGGTGTCGGAAACCCATGCGGCCATGCCGGATTCGGATCCGGCCAGATACTTGATCTTGTTGGCTGCGCGACGGAACGAGAAGAACTGCAGGTTCAGGCGGTAGTTTTCACGGCGTACGTCGTGGATCGGAGCCTGATGCCATGCTGCGATGTACGGCAGGTCCATACCCTTGCCGTCACCCTTGTCGAAGAACGCGTTGCCGCGCTTGAGCAGGGTGGAGTACATGACGGCCAGATCCCAACGTTCCTGGTCGTTGAGCTCGTCGAGGGTGAGCACGTCGCGCACCGGGGCCACATGCACCTCGAGGGGCCAGCGGGCTGCTGCTGGCACGTAGGCCACCCAGCTGTGGTTGCGCATGACGATGCGCTCCCCGGCCTCGATTTCGGAGTTCATGAGATCCTTGAGCAGGTTGCCGCCGGTCTTCTCATGGTAGGCTTCGGTCTGCTTGAGTTCGGCTTCCATCTTCGGCGCGATGAACGGGTAGCAGTAGACCTGTCCGTGAGGGTGTGCCAGGGAGACGCCGATTTCCTGTCCGTGGTTTTCGAACGGGAAGATCTGTTCGATGCCTTCCATCTTGGAGATTTCGGCGGTACGGAACGCCCATGCTTCCACGACGGTGCGCAGACGGGAGACCGGCAGGTCTGCCGGCAGACCATTTTCGTCCGGGTCGAAGCAGATCACTTCGCAGCGGCCTGCGGCGAGCTTCTTCTCCCACAGCGGGTTGCCGTTGACGTATTCCACGGCTTCGGAACGGCCCGGCACGCGAACCATGGACGGGAAGCGGTTTTCGAACACGACCACGTTGTAGTCGGTGTCCGGCACTTCGCCGTCTTGGTACGGGTCGCCCGGCTTGCGTGCGGCCAGCGGGTTGCCTTTGGCGGTGGCGCCAGGGCCCGCGGTGATCGGACGGTTCATGCGTGCGGTCGCCATAGGAATCCAGTCGCCGGTCAGTGGATCGCGACGCATTTCCGGAGCAGCGTACGGCACTTCCTCACCGGCCGCGTTGAGCTGGTTGGAGAAACGGTATGCCAGCTGACGAGGATCGTTCAGTTCGCGCGTCTTCGCGCCGGAAACGTATTCCGGATCATCGTCGAGGTAGAAGAAAGCGCGGCCATCGGCGAGCGTGGTCGGCGTGATGCGAATGTGCTCCTTCGCGTACTCTCCGGGAGTGTAGTTTGCGAATTCACTCATTATGGTTATTCACCTTCCTGAATAGGCTCGCTCTGGTGTGCCAGCACGAGCTCTTTAACCAAATCCCTTGTTTTCCCAACCGAATCGGGGTCTAGTCCATCATCGGTAATGACCGTGTCCACCTGGTCGAAGCGTGCGAAAAGCGACAATGATGTGCAGCTCCACTTGGTGTGATCGGTCAAAATTATGGTGCGATCGGCAATGTCCATCATTGCCATATCGGTTGCGGCCTCAAGCGAGTTCGGCATGAGGAAGCCGCGCGGAATGGACACGGAATGCGTGCCCAGGAAGACTGTGTTGACGCGCAGGGAGGCCACCACTTTGTCTGCGATCGGGCCTACGAGCGAGTTGGATCGGGTGGTCACGCCGCCGGTCACGATGACTTCCACGTCTTTCGATTCCAGCGCCTGCACCAGTTCCGCCACCGGAATGGAGTTGGTGAGGATGGTGATCCCCGACGACTGCTGTGATTCCAACAGATGTTGCGCGAATACGTATGCGGTGGTGCCGCCGCCGATGGCGATCACGTCGCCGGGTGCCACATATTTGATGGCTTCCTGTGCGATGGCGTCCTTCAATCCGATGTCCATCTGCGACTTTACGGAGAACAGCGGCTCACTCAGCAGCGTGCTGGTGGTGACGGCGCCGCCGTGCACACGCTTCAGCAGACCCTTGTCGGCCAGATCGGCGATATCGCGTCGGATGGTCATGGCGGAAACGCCCAATTCCTTGGACAATGCGGTGATACGCACCGCACCGCGGGTACGCAACCTGCTCAAAATCAAATGCTGACGTTGTGACGATATCATTCGAACATTATCGCACATGTTCACTCAAAATAAAAACTGAGATGAGCGTTTCGCGCGTTTTCCTCACGAAAAAATATACTTGGCACTCCTGTAATCGTTCAAATCGAACAAAAACGAACGTCGACATCCCGTCAGCGAAATCAATCGACGTGTTGCTTTCCTGCGACAAACGGTGCGAGAATAGTGAACCATGACGTATGTTTCTGAGAATTTCTGGCACGATGCGGTGAACAAAGCCACCACAGATCTCTTCACCTTCGGCTACAAGCACATCATCAAGCCGCATTTCGTGTTCAATCAGACGCCCGATGTGGCGCACGACCAGATGATTCAGTTCTGCAAGATCACCAAGAACATTCCGCCGCTGATGTGGGCGTGCCGTGAAATGCTCAACTATTCCGACCCCGTGCTGGAAACCAGCGTGATGGGCGTCGACTTCGTCAATCCGTTCGGCCTTTCCGCCGGCCTCGACAAGAACTGCGAGATGCCGGTGCTGCTCGACAACGCCGGCTTCGGCTTCGAAACGGTCGGATCCACCACGTCTCGTCCGTGCCCCGGCAATCCGAAGCCGTGGTTCCACCGTCTGCCCGAATATGATTCGATGATGGTGCATGTCGGTCTTGCCAATGAGGGTTCGGAAATCGTTGTTCCGCGCGCGGAACAGGCTTGGACGAAGGCGCGCGACATGCAGATTTCCGTGTCGATCGCGCGTACGAATGACGATAAGACCGGCGATTTGGACGAAGGCATCGAGGATTACTGCATTTCGATGCGCCGCACGGCCGGTCGCACCGCCATGGTCGAAGTGAACATCTCCTGCCCGAACACGATGGCCGGCGAACCGTTCAATCAGAGCCCTGAAGCGCTCGACAAGCTGTTCACCGAACTCGACAAGATCGAACGTCCACAGCCCACGCTGGTGAAGATGCCGTTGAATAAGTCCTGGGAAGAGTTCAAGGATCTGCTTGACGTGCTTGCCGAACACAATGTGCAGGGCTTGTCGATTGCGAATCTGCAGAAGGACCGCGCCGGCATGGAGATTCCTCGCGATTGGGAGGGCGGACTGTCAGGTTCGCCATGCTATGAGGCCAGCAACGAACGCATCAAGCAGGTGTACCGCGAGTATGGCGACCGTTTTGCGATTGCCGGCATCGGCGGCGTGTTCACTCCGCAGCAGGCGTATGCGAAGATTCGTTCCGGCTCGTCGTTGGTCATGTTCATCAGCTCGCTGATGTATCGCGGACCGCAGCAGATCACCGTGTTGAAGCGCGGCCTTGCCGAACTGCTCAAGCGCGACGGATTCGACCATGTGAGCCAGGCTGTCGGCATCGACGCCTGATACCGATTATTTCAATCGGCAGCGAGCACCAAATAATAATGCGCCCTGCGACCGCCAACGCGGTGCAGGGCGCATTATTGTTGTTCGATTGTTGTTCGATATTACCTTGGTTATTGGTTGCGTTTAGTATGCGCCACGCACATACTGCGGCTGGTAGGGCGCATCTTCGGTCGGAATACCGAGCTTGTGGGCGGCGCGAAGAGGCCAATTCGGATCACGAAGCGCCGCACGTCCGATTTCGATGGCGTCGGCGGCACCGGATTTCAAAATCTTCTTGGCCTGCTTCGGCTTGGTGATCAATCCGACGGCCGTGGTTGGAATTTCGGCACGCGAGCGCACCTGTTCGGCGAATGGAACCTGATAATCGGGTTTGACGGGAATGGTCACGCCCGGAATCATGCCTCCGGTGGAGACGTCCATCAGATCGACACCGTGCTTCTTCAGGACTTTGGCAAGGTCGACGGTCTGATCGAGATCCCAGCCTCCGGCGGCCCAATCGGTCGCGGAAACGCGCACCAGCACCGGCATGGTGTCGGGGATGACGGAACGCACGGCGTCCACGACTTCGACCAGTATGCGGATACGGTTGTCGAACGATCCGCCGTATTCATCCTCGCGCTCGTTGATCAGCGGATCGAGGAATTGCGACAGCAGATAGCCGTGGGCCGCATGAATTTCCACCGCGTCGAAGCCGATATCATAAGCACGCCAAGCGGCGTCGCGGAACTGGTCGACGATGGCATGGATTTCGTCAACGGTGAGTTCGCGAGGCTTGTCCAACGGCCCGAACGCGTTGACGCTTGGCCCCACGGTCTGCCATCCGCCCTGCTCTTCCGGCACGCTCTCATGCTCGTATCCGATGGAGAAGCAGCCGGTGGAAGCCTTGCGTCCGGCATGGTTGAGCTGCACCGCCATCGTCGCGCCGGCGGCCTTCGCATCGGCAACGATCCAACGCCATGCGTCCATCTGCTCGTCGGCCCACAATCCCAAGTCGCACGGCGAAATACGACCCTCCGGCGTCACTGCGGTGGCTTCCACGATAACCATGCCGAAACCGCCCATGGCACGTGACACATAATGCTGGTAGTGGAATGGCGTGGGCAGGCCATCCTGGGCCAACGCGGAATACGTATCCATTGGCGGCAGCCAGATGCGGTTGCGCACGGTCATGCCACGCAAAGTCATAGGATCGAACAGGCCAACCGTGCCATTGGTTGTAGCCTTCTTCGACCGCTTCGCCTTCTTTTCGTCTTCGCTCATCGTAGTAGCTCCCCTCCGGTCGCACCTACTGGCTCCATGCCGATCGGCTGAACCTTCTTCTTGTATTCCCCTTGAGCTTCTCTGGAGATTTCGTGCCATAAAACCGGCACTATCTGCATTCTACGCAGAACGCCCGCCGAGCGTGGCGGGCGTTCATTGATTGTTCACTTCCATTCGCTGAATTGCGGAAGCGTCACTCATCTTCGGTCTGCTGCTGATCCTGATCATCCTGCTGGTCGTTCTGCTGGCTTTGCTGCTGAAGCGACTGGTTCTGCTGCTGAATGATTGTGCTTTGCTGCTGGGTGGCATTCTGCTTTCCACCGCCGATCTTGGTGACCGTGCGGGATGTTGCGGAATACTTGGCCGCAGGCTGCCCATAATCGTTGTCAATCGGCAGCTGTTTGCGTTCCGCATAAGCATTCATAAAGTCACGCCATGCCGGGGCCGCGATGGTGGAACCATCCCAGTAGCTGTGGTACTGGCCGTTGATAGCGATATTCGCAATCGGGTGGCCAACCGGGTTCTGCACGTCACCGACGAGCACGAATGTAGCGATCTGGTTCGGAATGAAACCACCCGTCGTAACTAGCTGATCCTCGTGGGTACCGGTCTTGGCGAAGGTCTTACGTCCATTGGCTAGCTGTGCCACACCGCCTGCGCCGTCGGAACGAACAACGCCTTGATTCATGGCCCAAGCAAGCGTTTGGATGATTTCCGGATCGACCGCCTGATGGCAGTTCGCGGAAGGCACCTTAATATCATTGCCGTCCACATCAGTCACCTGCTTCAGCGCGATCGGATCGCACTGCACGCCATTGGACGCATATACAGCGAAGATGCTTGCCATCGTCAGCGGGGACACGTTGACGTTGCCGACCATCATGGCAGGCACGAATGATGAGGTCTTGTCGAGCGTCTCACCGGTATTCGCATCATGATAGCCAAGTTCAGTTGCGGTATCGGCAATCTTGCACAAGCCGATGATGGATCCCATGGAAGCCTGCGTGGTGTTATGAGACCTTGCCAAAGCCAATGCCGGCGTTTCCGGGTTCACCGTTCCATTGGTTATTGCGTTGGTGACGTTCCACGTATCAGTGCCGCCGGTATAACGATCGCATGCGAACAACGAGGTCGAATACCTCGTGGACGTCTGCAGGTTCTCGTTGACGGAATGTCCCGCTTCCATCCATGCCACCAGATTGACAGGCTTCCACGACGAGCCGATGGAGAAGCCCATGCCGCCGCCGTCTTCTCGATCCACGGCATAGTTCATGGAATCCCTGGTCTGGTCGTTCTGCGCCGCTTCGGTGGCATCATACGTTCGATTCAGACCGAAGCCCAGCACTTCTCCGGTACCCGGTTTGACGGACGCCATCACGATTTCCATGCCGGAGGAATCTTCCGGTGGGATGGTGTTGCGCGCGGTTTCGTTCAACAAGGTGTTGGCATCGATATCCAACGTGGTGACGATCTTCAGACCGCCCTCTTTCAGCAGTCTTTCCCTGTCCTCGCTGGTCTTGCCGAATTCCTTGGAATTCAAAATCTTATGCACCACGTAATCGCAGAAATAGCCCGCATCATAGTCCGCGGCCATGCAACCGGTGGAAATAGGCTGGACATCAAGCGTATCTGCGAGCGGAGTATTGACCGCCTCTTGATATTCCGCATCCGAAATATAGCCCTGCTCGTTCATCAGCTGCAGCACGATATTGCGTTGCTTCTCGGATTCCGGCTGGTTCGATTCGACGGAAGGATCGTAAGCGTTCGGATTCTTGGTGATTGCCGCGATGGTGGCGGACTGCACGATGTTCAGCTGATCTGCGGTGGTGTTGAAATACCGCTTCGCAGCCGCCTGCACGCCATAGAGGCTATTGCCGCCAAACTGTGCGATATTGAGATATCCCTGCAAAATTTCAGGCTTGGAATACTGCTTTTCCATTTGCACGGAAATCAGCATTTCCCTCATTTTTCGTGCGATGGTATCTTCCGACGCATGGTATTGTGCGATCGGATCGTCATCCTGCTGCGCCTGCAGGATCAGCACGTTTTTGACATACTGCTGGGTAAGGGAGGAACCGCCCTGATGGTCGCCCTTCATGTATGTTTGGACGAACGCGCGGAACACACCCTGCACATCAACGCCGCCGTGAGTGAAGAATCGTCTGTCTTCACGCGCTACCACGGCCTGCTGCATGTATTTGGAAATCTTCTTCAACGGCACGACTTCACGATTCTGATCCCAGAATTCGGTGATTTTCGTGGTGCCATCGGAAGCGTACATGGTCGACTTCTGCGGCAGGCTGGTCACATCAAAATCAATACCTTCGACCGACAGCGACGGAATAACCGCCTTGGCGACGCTGTTCGCGCCGAAAACCGCCGGTAGGAGGAACAAACTGGCGGCCACGCCGCCACCCACACTCAGCGTGATGTAGGCAATCACGAGTGCGAGCACACGTTGAACGGTCAAAGTCTTCTTTTCGGGCATGGTGCCCATTCTAAAGTGGTGGGTCTACTAATCAACCGGCCGATCGCAGCCATCACGGGTTTCTCACAAACAACCGTAAAACTTGAAAAACACTGGAAAACAGTCGAAAATTATCGTCTCGATCGTCGAATAAGCATGCCAGGCTGGTAGATGATGATGGAACGGCCCTCACGCGCAATCCATCCACGGTTGGCGAAATCCATCAGCGCCTTGTTCACCGTCTCGCGCGACGAACCGACCAGCTGCGCCATTTCCTCCTGCGTCAGATCGTGCGGCACCTTCAACCCCGCCTCGACCGGCTCGCCGAAGCGTGACGCCAGATTCAGCAGCGTTTTCGCCAAACGTCCCGGCACGTCCATGAACACAAGCTCCGAAATGCGCTCGTTGTTGTCACGCATGCGATGCGCGAGCACCTGAAGCATGTCGACGGCCACGCGCGGATGCTCGTCAAGCCATGCGAACAGGGCGTCATGCTCAAGCCATACGACTTTCGTGTCACTGGTCATGGCCACGGCGGACGCGGTGCGCGGTCCACCATGCGGATCGAACACCGGAATCTCACCCAGCACTTCGCCGTACGCATGAATGCTCAACAACTGCACACGTCTGTCGGACGATTGCCGGATCAGTTTGACGCGCCCGCGTTCCAGCAGATACATGCGGTGATCGGTGTCGCCTTCGCGGAAAATATAGTCGCCCTTGCTGTATTCGGCATGCTGCAGATGCGGCAGCAGTTCCTCCGCCTCTTCGGAAGAAACCTGCTTGAACAACGCGGTGTGCAGCAACGTCGCGCTTTCGCCACTGGGTCCACTATTGGTCTCGTTTGGCGTAGCCATTTGTCACACCTCCGTTCATAGGCACATCCTCTGGGCACGCCGCCAGGCGTGTTGCCGGGCGCGCTGCCGCGGCTTCGAAAGCTTGTTGCGATTCCACATGCCCTCACGGAACACCAAGCTTTCGTAACGTTCTCATTGCCCTTGATATCAGGGGCGGCTTCGACCATCGGGCTACATTGTAACTCGCCTGGCGGCGTCGAGCAGCCGTTCAACCACGTCTTCACGACTCATGCCCGTCTGCGAGCGCATTGGATCGACTCGTTTTACCGCTGATTTCACCGCTTTGTCCGACATTTTCTCACGTGAGGTGTTCAATACCCGCCCCATTTTTTCCGCGTCGATATCGTAGGCGAGGGTCACGTGGTGCAGTATGGCGCCGGGCCCTCCCTCTACTGGTGTGAATCGGCGTTGTGCGGCTCCGCCGAGTTTGCCGTATTGCGTGGCGATGTCGTTGAGTCCGGCGAATCGTACGTCGAGCCCGAGTTCCTTAAGCGCGCGCACCAGCCAGAAATCGCAGAGCCGGTATGATTCCTCGATGCTTATGCCTTGGGTGAAATCGAACGGCGCGTACAACGAGTAGGTGATGGTATTGCCCGGTTCGATGAACATCGCCCCGCCGCCGGTGCAACGTCGGACCACGGTGAATCCTTCCTTCTGCGCGACCGCCGTATTGACTTCGTCTTCGAGCGACTGGAATTTGCCGATGACCACGGCCGGAGCGGCCCATTCCCAGATACGCAGCGCGGGTTCGCGTTTGCCTGCCGCCACTTCGCGCGCCCATGCGATGTCGGTTTCCATTTGTTCGTTCGGGTCGCGCGGCTTGTCGTGGATGACGGTCGGTTTCAGGTCCCGCCAGCGTTCCAGATATTCCTCTTGTGTCAGCGCATTATGCATTCCCGGTTGTTCCCCGGAATATTGTTTCGTGGACCGCGCGATATTTCCGTTGCCCGTTGCATCTTCCGCATTACGCGATTCACTGCCTGTGATTGCGCGGAGAAAAGCGATGGCAATGCCTTCTGCCGTCATACCCACCAATCGCACGTTCGGATAGTTCGCGGTAATCGCTTGCAATCGTCGCGTAATGTCGCGTGTGGGCGCGCCTCGCTGGCTTTGCAGCAAGTTTTCCCAATCCTGCAATAGTCGGCGGGAATCCTTGTCATCGCCGTCAAGAAAGAAATCGCCGTCGATCCGACATTGTTCCACGGATTGGATGGAACTTGCACATTCGCGGAAATATGCTGGAATGTCATCAGAAAGCCGGACGGAAACCCCTACGAGTTTGCCGCCCGGCTGCTTGTACAGCCCTCTGCCCATCAATCTTGGAGTTCTTGGCCGTGCCCATCGCGGTGCCAGTTGGACCCGTAGCTGGAGCACAGGATGAGGACGGCTTCGATCAGAGCCCAGATTCCGGAAATGATCGGTCCGATGAGGATGATCCATCCGATCAGGGTCAGCAACAGCTGGGCCACGGCCTTGCCTGTGTATCCCAGATAGAAGTTGTGCACGCCGAGGGTGCCGAGGAACAGGCCGAGCAGGCCGGCGACGATCTTCGACTTCTGCGCGTAGCCATAGCCGGGCTGCTGTTGGGTCGCCTGATAGTAGGTCTGCTGCGCGTAGGTTGGTGGCTGATTGTATGCGGACTGCGTGTATTGGGGCTGAGTCGGCTCCTGATAATAGGGGGTCTGCGCCGATTGTGCGTAATCCGTAGGTCCGTACGTCGGCTGGCCGTAGATGGGCTGTGCAGGTTGCGCAGGCTGAGTCGGCTGCCCGTAAGCGGGAGCGGCCGAGCCATATGCGGGGACGGACGAACCGTAGGCAGCCGACTGACCATATGGCTGACCATTGCCGTACGTACCGCCGGGGATGTTGTTGCCCTGCGTACCCGGGGCATATCCCTGCACGGGCCGCTGCGATGCGTACGGGTTGGGATTGTGCGGCTGTGATGCAGGCTGATTGTAGCCATCCTGCGACTGCCTGTAATCGGCTTGAGTTGAATCGTTCGTCGCGAAATACTCGTCTTGGCCGGAACCGTTGTAATCGGCATTGTTGTCACTCATGGTTTCAACAATATCCCATAATTTGCCTTGTTGCTTTCATCCACCCTGAAAGCAATCCCTGAAATCCCCCTGAATATGCGAGACGCCTGTCGAATTCAAGCATGAACTCGATTTCGACAGGCGTCTCAACAGGCGAACATATCCGGCGCAATCATGCGTTCCGGATCATATGTCACATGCGTGCCAGAATGTCGCGTCCGACCTCGTCGGTGGAGCGGGTAGCGGATCCCAGCTCTTCGATGTCCGCTTCGACGGCCGCATCGATCTTGGCGGCGGCTTCGTCGAAACCGAGATGACGCAGCAGCATGGCCGCGGAAAGGATCGCGGCGGTCGGATTGGCCTTGTTCTGGCCTGCGATGTCCGGTGCGGAACCATGGATCGGCTCGAACATGGACGGGTATTCGTCGGAAGCGTTGATGCATCCGGAAGCGGAGTATCCGACACCGCCGACCACGGCACCTGCCTCGTCGGTGATGATGTCGCCGAACAGGTTGTCAGTGAGGATCACGTCGAAGCGGGACGGATTCGACACCATGAAAATGGTGGTCGCGTCGATATGCAGATAGTCGTGGGAAACTTCCGGATATTCCTCGGCGACCTTATCGACGATGCGCTGCCACATGTCTCCGGCGTTGACGAGCACGTTCTTCTTGTGCACGAGGGTCACATGCTTCCTGCGCTTCATGGCCAGCTGGAAGGCGTAACGCACCACACGTTCCACGCCGTAGGCGGTGTTGATGGAAACTTCGGTGGCCACCTCGTTCGGGGTGCCGCGGCGAACCGCTCCGCCGGCGCCGCAGTACAGGCCTTCGGTGCCTTCACGCACCACGACGAAGTCGATATCACCCGGGTTGGCGAGCGGGGAGGTCACGCCCTTGTACAGCTTGGACGGACGCAGGTTGACGTACTGGTCGAGATCGAAACGGAGCTTGAGCAGCAGGCCACGTTCGAGAATGCCGGCCTTGATACGCGGATCGCCGACTGCGCCCAACAGGATCGCGTCGGTCTTCTTGATGCGTTCCTCTTCCTCTTCCGGAAGAATCGCACCGTCACGCAGGTAACGTTCGGCGCCAAGATCGAAATTCTCGTAATCGAATTCGGCAACGCCCTCGGCCGCCTTCTCCAGAGCCTTCTGAGCCCACGGAGTCACTTCCTTGCCAATGCCATCGCCCGGAATGACGGCGATGGTGTACTTCTTTGCAGAATCACTCATAGCACGCGACTCTAGTCAACGAATCAGCACGTGGACTTAAAACGCTCAACTAATGGACACTCCATGCCGCTTTCCTGTACGAAAAGCATGAATCATACGAATCTCACAAATCGCACAGCCTAATCAGCTGGTAATACCCATCACGCCAAGACACCAAGCATTCTCATAGGAGATCTCCTCCCACTGCTTGTACCTTCCAGACGTACCCCCATGACCAGCCTCAACCTCAATCTTCGCCACGGCATCCACGCCCGCACGCTGCAGTCGGGCCAACCATTTCATCGGCTCCACATACAGCACACGAGTGTCATTCATCGACGTGGTAATGAAAATCTTGGGAAAAACCGCAACCCGCGCATCATTTGCATCAGACGGCGCATTCTCATACGGCGTATATTCCTTCATATACCGATACACGTCCGCATTATGCAGCGGATCGCCCCACTCATCCCACTCCGTAACCGTCAACGGCAACGACGGATCAAGAATCGACGTCAACGCATCCACAAAAGGCACATCCGCCTCAACGCCCGCGAAACATTCGGGAGCCATATTCGCCACGGCACCCATCAACAGGCCACCGGCGGAACCGCCATCGGCCACCGTGCGAGCAGGCGACGCCAAACCGGCACGCTGCAACGCACGCACGGCATCAACGAAATCCTCAAACGAATGCTTCTTATTGAGCAAATGCCCCTGCTCATACCAAGCACGACCCATCTCACCGCCGCCGCGAATGTGCGGCACCGCATAAAGCACACCACGATCAAGCATGCTGATGCGAGACACCGAGAATCCCGGATCCGAACTGATCTCATACGCGCCATACCCGGTAACGAACATCGCCGAATCACACGCGGGCACGTCACGACGCCACACCAAGGAAACGGGAATGCGCTCGCCATCGCGGGCGGTAACCCACACCCTGCGCTCCATGTATTCGCGCGGTTCAAATCCACCAAGCACCGTGGCACGCCTCAACAGGCGATCCTCGCCGGTCGCCGGATCGATATCATGCAGTTCGCCGGGACGCGTGTAACTGGAGAACGAGTAGCGCATGCGTGGCGCATCATACGAAGGATTGCCTCCCACACCAATCGAATACAAGCGCCGGGTCTCCCCCGGCATCGCATCGGCGGTCGCGCCATCCGATGAGGTCATCGCCTTGCGGGAAACCCCATGCACGGCCGACCCCTCGCCTTGCGCGGCGGCCAATTGGTCGAGCGCGCCCCACACTTCGGCACGTTCCTCGTTGATCTCGTCCACCGACTCGTCGACATCCCAATCGTCTTCCAACGCGTGGGGAACCAGCTCGGTGAACTTCCATGGACGCCCCGCAAGAAAATCCTCCGCAGCGGCATCCTTCGTCATCACCGCAATATGCGTCAGGCTTTCCGCCCGGTACTGCAACGCCACATAATGCCGGTGAATCGAGATCCCCTCAATGCCAAGACCATGCGCGCCCTGCAAAATGGCTGGATTGCAGGGATTGGAATACGGTGTGCCGATCGGCATCTCAGAAGCGCCCGGTTCGACCTCGTCGCCGTGCTCGCATCCGTACGGCGAACCGACGGCCACACGCACGCCCTCACCCAAACGGTACGGGGGCTCATGGGAGCGCATGTCGATCACATCGATTTCGAAATTCGGGTTCAACGCATTGTGATAGACCACGGCGAGCGGAATATCCTCACCGCATTCGCCGGCACCTTCGAAACGGCTGAAACTCACGTCGTATTCCACGTCCTGCTCGCGCGGAATGAACGCACGGAATTCGCCTTCCGGATCGTCGGTGGAAAGCAGCAATACCTCGGTGGTAGTCTTCGACCCGGTGCCGATCACCAGATTGCGTTCGTCGAACGACAGGCCGATGCCAACCCAGAATCGTTCGTCTCGTTCGCGGTACACCTCCACATCGTCGACGATGGGAGTGCCGACGCGGTGCCTCATCACCGCGTATGGACGCCACGCGTCGTCGAGCTTCACATAGAACACCCATTGCGCGTCCGGTGTGAAGCAGGCGCCACCGATGCCCTTGAACACTTCCGGCAGTTCCTTGCCGGTTTCCAAGCTGCGGATGCGGAAATCGTAACGTTCGTCGCCGCTGGTGTCGGTGCCGTACAGCATCCAACGTCCGTCTTTGGAAATATCCATGCCGCCGATACGGAAGAAATCATGGCCTTGCGCTTCGGCATTGGTGTCGAACACCACTTGTTCGCCGTCGATGGGCACGCCGATTTCAATGGTTGGCGGATCCCAATCGTCTGCGCCTCGAATAGGCACACGGCATTGCACCGCATACTGCTGGCCCTCCTGGGTGCGTACGAAATACCAGTAGCCATCCATGCGTGTCGGCACGGACATGTCGTTTTCCTGAACGTGCGACTTGAGCTCGTCGAACAGTGTGGAGCGTAGGGTTTTCAACGGTTCCATGCGCTGCTCGCAATACCGGTTCTGCGCGGCGACGTAATCCTGCACGTCATGCGATTCCTTGTCGCGCAGCCATTCGTACTCGTCGATGAAGGTGTCGCCGTGGAATACGCGCTCCTTCGGCACACGCTTCGCGATCGGCATCCCGCATTTGTCTTGCACGCTTTCGTCGCTTTCTCGCGCGCCCATTGCGCCCTGTTCACCCCGAAAATCAGTCATGCACGCGATTATACCGGCATTGCATTCCCAATCCCACGCGGCACGCACCCCCTGCTCCGGGCGTACGAAAAAGTCAGACGCCCATCTGTTGTTTCAGGAACGGCAGCATGGTTTTCATCAGATTCGAGCCGGTCGTTCCCGTGAATACCGGGACATCGGTGACCGGGATCGGCTGCGTGACCGCACGCCCCGCAACGGTGCCGAGATTGCCGGCGACTTCGCGTGGAGACAACTGCCGGATGCCGATCGCCAGCACACGCCCTGGGTATCGGCGTGCGATCGTGGCGTACGTGGTCGGATCCCTCTGCCCGTCATCGCCGATCAGAATGAACTTCATATCAGGAAAATCAGCCATCAATTGTTCGGCATACTCGAGTTTGTGCTGCACTCCGGAAGGAATGAACGTTTTCGGGCGAGGATCGAGGTCGCGCAATAGCAGCGGACCTTCCGGAAAACCATGGTTGGCGATGAAATGCCGGATCGAGCTTTCCACATTCCATGGCGATGTCGACAGGTAGAAGAACGGCGCGTCCGGGAACATGTCCGCAATGCGGTTGAACAGCAGGTTCATGCCCGCAACCGGCATTTTCTTCTTTGGATCGAGCAGCAGCAGATTGTAGGCGGCTTTCATCAGGCTTGGCGCCTGCGTGACCATGATGGTGTCGTCCACGTCGGAGATCACGCCGACTTTCGTACCGCTGGGAATGGTGAACAGGTTGGCTGTGACCGGTTTGCGGCTGCGTACCTTGTATGACACGTCGTGCACGCCCGGTTCGAGCGAATGTTCGGCCACGAGATCGAGATATCCTGCGGAATCGGAGGCTGCGAATTCACTGGAGACATTGCGCTGCGCGTCCACTTCGTCGTGCACTTCGGACGCGCCCACCTGCACGGTTTCGAGGGGCACGCCGTCGATGGCGATGCGCACCTTCGTATGCGGCGAAGGGATGGTGAGCATGGCACGGATGCCACGGGTCAGACGGCCCGCCTGACGTTTGAAGGGCCCGTACACGGTTCGGCAGATCAGTCGAGAGTAATGTTCGGTGCCGTAGCCGACATATGGTTCCACGCGCGGATACCAGTTGAGATTGAGCACCATGCTTGTTGAGAACGTCACCCACTTGTTGAACGCTCTGGTAATGGTGCGGCGGAACAGTCGTGTCAGCGGAGGCTTGACTTCGATGCGTTCGTGTTTCGAAGCCGCGTCGAAGGTGGTGACCACCTTGCGTGCGGGAATGGGCACGGTCTGCATGTCATCTTCGGATATGGAATCCGGTTCACGCTGGGGCAACGGCTGCGGTTCGGTCATAACCCCACTATAAAGGCGATTATTGAATTACCTGGTACCCCAGCGTGAAAATCAGGGATTTTTCAGGGAATACCGATGATTTCCCATCCAATTTCCCGAATCGTGCCGTTCACTGAGCCACGATGTTGGCGTATTCCTCGGAGGAAAGCAGTCCCGGCTCGTCATCCTCAAGTTCGATTTTGAAAATCCAGCCTTCGCCATACGGGTCACCCGTTACGATGCTTGGATCGTCGGCGGCCTCGTTGTTCACATAGCGAATCACGCCGGCCACCGGAGCGACCAGCGGCGTGACCGCCTTGGAGGATTCCAGTTCCGCCACCTCGTCGCCCGCCTGCACTTCGGTACCGACTTCCGGCAGATCGATGTACACGAGTTCGCCAAGCTGGTCGGCCGCATATTCGGTGATACCCACCATGGCCGGCTCGGTGGAAACATCCACCCACACATGCTCGTCGGAATATTCAAGATGCTCAGGCACATCCAGATTCGGCTTGTTATCGTTTTCTTCGCTCATGAAAGCTCATTCTACGTCAATCGTATGTATTTCCCTAGAGCAGTGCCGAAACTTGTTACGGGAGGTCGTGACCGAGCCACTCTTCGATCATATAGCGGGCGATGGTGGCCTTTCCGGGAGCTTCCATACGCCCTGCCACCAACTCGTTCATGTATTCGTCGCGGGTCACCCAACGCGCCTGCAGGGTCTCGTCGCCGTCCACGCGCACGTCGGTGGTGTTGGCCACGCCTTTGAACGCCATCATGAGCGATGCGGGGAACGGCCATGGCTGCGATCCCAAGTATTTGAGTTCGCCGATGTCTATGCCGACTTCCTCTTTGGCTTCGCGCCGGCAGGCATGCTCCAGGTTTTCTCCGGCTTCCACGAAGCCGGCCGATACGGAGTACAGTCCGGTGTTGCGCCATGCGCTGTTGTGTTGCAGCAGCAGACGGTCCTCATGGTCCACGATCGCCGTGATGACGGCCGGTTCCACTCTGGGGAACAGCAGTCGCTTGCCGTCCGCTTCGCTGGCGCAGCGTTGCGCCCATCCTCCCAACGCCGGTTCGGTCGGAGCGCCGCATGTGGGGCAATGACGTTGGCGCGCATGCCATACGCCCAGCGAGATCGCCGTCGTGGCCTGGCCTGCTTCGCGCGCGCTGGCATGCGGTGCGAATCCGCGCAGATCGACCCAGTCGAATCGTTCCGCAGCGCTTTCCAGCAACGATTTCGACGTTTTCGCTTCCGGTTCGTGCTGTTCGCCGAACGCATCGTCCGCGCCCATATGCTCGCTGCTTGCGGCCACCGTCTCCGCGGCTTTCACGCGAGACACGTCAACGGCGACCACGTGTTCGTCGCGTTTGCCGCCATACGATCCAAGGAATATGGCGAGCGCCGTCGGATGCGTGTGCAGTTCCGCCGCCACGTAGGCGCCGGGCAATTGCGCGAGACGCATATGCACGTTGGCGTAGTCCGCGATGGCTCCCTGTCCGCGCGGCACCGCCACCATGCCGTCTTTGACGAGAATGACCTTCGTGGCCGGCTCCAGCAGCGCCGTGTCGAACAGGTCGGGTTCGCCGCGTCTCGAAACCTCATAGTCGATGTCACCTTGCGCAAGTGGCAGGAACGGCAGTGCCTGGGTCAGCGCCAGTGGCGAGAACACGCTCATCGATTGCTTCTTTCCTTGAATACGATTGATAGAGCGGATATTTTTTCTCTATTCCGTATTTTCTTTTCTATTTTTTTATATCTTTTTTGTATTTCTGATTGCGATATTGACGGCAGCGGCGGAAAATACCGGCTACTGCACCCTGCGCACCAGCGCGAGCAGCGCGTCGGCAACCGCCTGCGGATGCTCGTATGCGCTGAAATGCCCGCAATCGAATATCACCGTCATATCCGCGCTCGTGCCTGTCATCGCATCGGCGATCGGCGTCATCACGCTCGGCGGGCTCGACGGATCCTTGTCGCCGCAGATCACCGCAACCGGTGCCGTAATCGCAGGCAACACATCGTTCAGATCCGGGCGCCCAGCCGCCATGCGCTCACGCCATGCGATGCCTTCGGCAGGCTGTTCGTTGATCCACGTCGTGAACTGTTCACGGTAGGCGGCCGACTGTTTGATGGTGGAATCCTCAGGTGTGGATGCCGCAAATCCCATCACCGGCTCATGCGTGCCCGTCGATTCGCATGCTTCGGCGATCGCGATGCGCTTCGCGCGCATCTGCGCGGAATCCGCCGCGGCCTTCGTGTCGCACAATGCCAACGCGGCAACAGCTTCGGGGTGCAGACGCTGAATGTCGAGAACCAGATAGCCGCCCATCGAAAGGCCCGCCCAAATCGCCTTGTCGTAACCGGCCGCATGCAACATCGCGACATAGGCGTCGGCCATATGGTCCAAACCGTTCGGGAAAGCGCCGTCCGCGTCTTTGCCGCCACTGGTCTCATCGGAAGGAATCGGCCCTTCTCCCGCACCGGGCATGTCGGGACCCCAGATCGGGAACCGTTTCACACCATGTTCCACAGCGGCCGCCTCCAACGCCTCCGCACATTCGTCCCACATGCGGTGGTCCACGGGGAACCCGTGCACCAGCACCACGGGAAGCCCCTCGCCCTCGCAATACACGTTATTATGTAATTCGATCGTCATCGTCTCACTCCGTTCCTCTCCCCTATATTGCCTATGCATCTATCGCTTACGCTGCCTGCATTCGCAAGCTGCCACGCGCTTTCCTGGCACCCACGGCCGACCGGTTTCGACGTCAACCATAAGCCTGTCGGCTACCTGCCGGCCCAAGCGATCGCCTGACGCACAATCGTGCCATATCCGTTGCTCATCTGGTTTATGAAAGTGTCGAGGATCTCGCTGTTCGGGTTGACCCATTCCACGTCAAGCGTCTCATCCTGCGGCTTGCAGTCGCCCGCGATCGGCACCACGTAGCACAATGCGATCGCATGCTGGCGGGAATCGAAATAATCGGATAGTCCCGGCGTCGGGAAAAACTCAGCCACGGTGAACGGCTGCAGACTCACCGGCAGCTGCGGCAACGCGATATCGCCCAAATCCTTGGCGACATTACGCGCCACGGCCTCACGCAACGATTCGTGATAGAGCACGCGCCCGGCAATCAGCGTTCGCTCGATACTACCGTCGTCAGACACGCGAAGCAACGATCCGACCTGTGAAACACGCCCCAGATCATCGGTGCGCACCGGCACCACAAGCACGTATGGAATCGGCATTTCGCCGCGCATACGGTTGATCTCGCCGGAAGCAAGCCATCCTGGAGGATTACCTATTCCGCGAATGAAATCCTCCGGCGTAATGTCGTCGAATTCTCCGCGACGACGGCCTGCATCGAAATCGCCCTCGTCGGGCACTTCATCATTCATCACTGGCATAGTCCCATTATCACGCATCTTGTGTGAATTGGCTGGAAAAGAATGCGCCGAAAGACGATTCTTCTGACAGCGGATATTGCATATGCCGGGAATGCGGCGGGTTGGGGCGCGGTTATATACTCCAAAGCAATCGCATACGAGGGGCGTAGCCCGTCACGCGCGTCGATGGAACGAACAGCAAGGAGCAATCATGGCAACGCATGCGGTCACTTCGCAGGATTTCAATCAGGTCGTCGAATCCAACGGTCTGGTATTCGTGGATTTCTGGGCAACCTGGTGCGGTCCGTGCCGTGCGTTCGGCCCGACGTTCGAAAAGGCAAGCGAAGCGAATCCTGACATTTATTTCGCGAAGGTCGATATCGACCAGAATCCGGATCTCGCCTCCGCCGCCAAAGTGCAGGCCGTGCCGACCTTGATGGTGATCAAGAACCAGCAGATCGTATTCCAGCAGGCTGGCGCGTTGCGCGCGTCGGATCTGGACGATCTGATCGCCCAGGCCAAGGAGCTGGACGTCAATGCGGCCGCTGCCGAAGAGGCTACGGAACAGGCGCAATAAGGCGAATATCAAAGGATTGCAAAGGTGCCGTTCGATGGCGAAACATCAACGGCACCTTTTGCTTTGCACGCTTGCTTTGCATGCCCGCTTTGCCCGCCTGTTACATATGCGCTCGCCCGGATTCCATGGCATGGAGTAGAATGTCGCGTTGGATATGCGCTTTCCGGCGAAGCCTGAAGTGGCGGCGCACCGCATGCCGTGCATGTGTGAATTCGTCGAGGATCTGAACGCGCGTTTAGGAGCAGAATGGCTAACCACAGCAAGCACGCCCGATCGTCTACCTTCGCCATGCCGAGCAAGTCCTCGCTGGTGAAGATCGCCGCAACGGTCGCGGCGGTGGGCCTGTTGGCTACCGGCGGCATTGTGTCGCGCAATCTTTACACCTCCGCGGAGCAGAACACGGCCAATCAGGTCACGGCCTTCTCCGTCACCGATTCCGCCGAAGCATCCCGTGGCAACGCCCGTGAGCTGCTCAATGGAGACACCTCGTACGTCACCGTGAAGATCAACGGCAAGTCGCGCGTGGTGCCCGGTACCAATTTCACCGACGTGAAGTCCGTGCTCGACGCGGGAGACATCACGCTCGAACCGGAAGACACGGTCTCCCCTTCGCTCACCACCAAGGTGGATGAGAAGACCGTAATCACCATTCAGCGTGCCGGCGCAAGCGTTGAGGTTTCCGACACCGCCATCGGTTTCAATGTCGTCAAGAAGGAAACCTCAAGCCTGCCGGAAGGCCAGGAGAAGGTTGAGACGGAAGGCGAAGAGGGCGTGATGGAAACCACGAACCTCGTAACCAAGTCCGGCGACACCGTGGTCTCCTCCAATATGATCAGCTCGTATGTGAAGAAGGCTCCGGTCGACAAGGTCATTCTCGTCGGCACCGGCTCCACTTCGTCGTCGTCCTCCAGCGCTTCCGCGTCGATCGGCACCACTGTGCCGGCGGGCGAAATGCAGCAGTGGGCCCACGATTATCTGCTGTCGAACGGCTACACCGAAGCCGATTTCACCGCCACCGTATACATCATCACCCACGAGTCCGGCTGGAGCGTCACCGCAACGAATCCGAGTTCGGGCGCCTATGGTCTGCCCCAGGCGTTGCCTGGCAGCAAGATGGTGAGCGCGGGCGCCGATTGGGCCACCAATTATCAGACCCAGCTCAAGTGGTTCTGGGGTTATTGCGCGCAGCGTTATGGTTCCATTCAGGGAGCCTACACGTACTGGCTGGCCAATCACTGCTATTAAATCGCGATTGATCATCATTGATTGATTCGATAATGATATAGTTTGAGCTCCGTAATATTCGAAGATATTACGGAGCTCAAACTATATTACGATCTTAAATATCACTGGGATATCGCCGATTTCACAGGGCATTGTTGGAACCGATCACCGTGGCTTCCTTGACGTCATCGATCTTCCTGCGCCTGCGGCCGCCGTGACCGGCCTTCGGACCACGCTTGCCGACAGTGCCGCTGCGGACCCCGTTCTTGGCATCGAAGATGATCACGCGCTCATCGCTGTGATATTCGCCGTCCAGAGCGAAGAAGGCGATCTTGTCTGCAGGCACTTCCGGGAAGGTGAAGAACTTCTGCGTCGCAACGAGCAGGTCAAGGTTGCGGGTGGTGACGGAAGACGGCGTATCGGCGTTCGGAGCATTGAACTGAAGAGCGAAATCGTCATTCTCATCGCATACCTGGATTGCGAACTTGCCGCGCTCGTAATTCACCAGCAGCTTGACGTATTCAGGACGTCCGAGAACTTCGGAAACACCCTTGGAAAAACGAACGGATTCAAGCATGACCGTCATGGTCAACTTGCCACCCGTTCTTTCGCCAACTTCTTTGAAACCATCAAGAACGGACATGTAAATCCTTCCTTTATTGTAAATAACTACGTGAAATACTGTACCTCATTGTTAAGAATAAAACGAATCGAATTTCGGGGAATATATTCATATTTTCAAGAACACAACGTAATACGAAAAAACATACCGCAGACCATGCTTGTCTCAATGAGAAATTCGATACGGTTCAGCCAGCGCGCTTCCTAAGCCAACTCGACGAGCACACCACCCCTTGTCACCCGACGGTTTTCCGCTAAAAACAGATGTGGCAACCCCTACCTCACCCCCGCACTACGGGTTGCGCAAATTGCAAATACTTTGCAGCACAGTTTTCCAATTTCATATAGAAAGCGCTGAAATATCGTGCTTTATGCATGCATATCATTTGCAAAACGGTTCATATAGGGGCTATCTTGCACAACTATCTTTTGCAATCATTTTCATTTTTAAAATGATTTTCTCAGTAACGATTTTCATTGAAAATCCGCCATTTTTCAGCATCTTTTACACTCCAACCGGGATAGAATATACACTACACGGTTGCAGTATTGCAAACGCTATCAAAGAAGATGGAACCCCCGTCGCAAAGCAGCGGCCACGATAACGGAGCCACAAGCCCCGATACCGGCCCAAACACAAGAAAAGAAGGATCAGGAAGGTCAATGAAACATCGGAAACCAACTCCCGCCTGGCAGAAGCTGGGCCTGCGCGTCAGCAAGAAGCTGGCGGTGGGCGCCACAGCCCTTGCCACAGTTTTCGGCGGACTGGCAGTCGCCAGCGTCTCCGCACAGGCGAGCACCGACCGTAACAGTTATGCGGACACCGTAGGCAACCCGACTTTCGAAGCAGCACGCAAAGAGTACGGTCTGACCAAGGAGATGAAGAACGGCGCCATTCTGCACGCGTGGATGTGGTCGTTCAACACCATCACCGAACATATGGATGAGATCGCCGAAGCCGGTTACACCTCCATTCAGACCGAGCCGATGAGCAAAATCAAGGTGAACGACGCCAACGGCAAGAAATTCACCGAAAATTGGTATTACGTGTATCAGCCGACGAACACCTCCATCGGCAACTTCGTGGTCGGCAGCGAAGACGACCTGAAAGCCATGACCGTGGCAGCCCACGCGCATGGCATCCGCATCATCGTCGACGTTGTGGCCAACCACTTCACCGCCGACTGGAACGCCATCGACTCCGACTGGCGGAAGAGCGAATATTTCCATGCGCGCAACTCCTGCAGCGGCTCCGGCGGCGACAACATCGATTATTCCAACCGTTGGCAGGTGACGCACTGCCACCTGCTGGGCCTATGGGATCTGAACACCGCCAATCCGGAAGTCGCCAATCGTATGCACGACTTCCTGAAAACCGCGGTGAACGACGGTGTTGACGGCTTCCGTTTCGACGCCGGCAAGCACGTCGAACTGCCGAACGAATTCGACGGTTCGCAGTATTGGACCACCATTCTGCAGAACGGCTCGCAATACCAGTACGGCGAAGTGCTGCAGGGCGATTCCGGACTGGATTACAAGGCGTACGCCAACCTGTATGCCAAGTATGGCGAAGGCGGCGGCGGAGCCACGGCCTCCGACTATGGCAAGACCATCCGTTCTGCACTGTGGAGCAAGAATCTCAATGCGGGCAATCTTATGAGCTTGCGCAACGGGGGCGTCAACGACGATCAGCTGGTCACTTGGGTGGAGTCGCATGACAACTACGCCAATGGCGACAAGGAATCCACGTATCTGACCAACGATCAGATACGCTTCGGCTGGGCCGTGGTCGGCGCACGCGCAGGCGGAGCGCCACTGTTCTTCAACCGTCCGAAGGCCTCCGGCGGCAATCAGCCCCAGTTCGCAGAAGCCTCTCAGCTGGGCGACGCCGGCGATGACATGTGGAAAGACACGGCTGTTGCGGCCGTCAACCATTTCCGCAATGCCATGGACGGCGAGGCCGAATACCTGCGCAACTGCGGTTCCGAACAGAACAACAACTCCTGCCTCATGGTGGAACGTTACAAGACCGACAACAATGCCGGCAATGACGGCGTGAGCATCGCCAACATGGGCGGCGACCAGAATCTGGCCGGCACTCCGACCAAGCTTGACGACGGCACGTACACCGATCAGGTGAACGGCGGCACCATCACCGTTTCCAACGGCAAGATCACTTCCGGCACCGCCAAGGGCGATGCGGTGAGCGTGTACTTCAACACGAGCGTGAAGGAATCCGTTTCCGCGACCGTCAGCAAGAAGTTCTCCTCCAACACCATCAAGGTGACACTGAACGCCAGCAATGCCACCAATCTCACTTACTCACTGAGCAATGGCAAGAACGGCTCCTTCGTTGACGGCGACTCGCTCACCATCGGCGGCGATATGGAGATCGGCGATTCCGTCACCCTGACCGTCAAGGGCACCGGCGCCGAAAGCGGCGAAGCGCTCGAGTTCACCGCAACCTACACCAAGGTTGAGGTTCAGGCGAACACGATTTATGCGACGAAGCCTTCCGGCTGGAGCAAGATGTACGCGTACGTGTACACGGGCGACGGAGCGACCGCGAAGAACAACGCGGCCTGGCCGGGCGTGGAGATGACCGCGATGGCGGCCGCCGATTCGTGCGCCAAGGCCGGCACATACAAGTATGAGGTTCCGGATTTGGGCGAGGGCACCTATCGCGTGATCTTCTCCAACGGCAGCGGCTCGCAGATGCCGGGGGCCAGCCAGCCTGGTTTTGAATTCTCGGGCAAGGTGAGCTGGGATGGTTCGTCCGCCTCGCTGACAGCCATCACCTGCACGGCAACGCCTCCGGTCATCAAGACCGCGGACATCACCTTCAGCGCCACGGCCGACCTCAAGACCGGCGAGACCCTGTACGCGGTCGGCGACTGGGGCCAGGGCAAGGGCAAGACCTGGAACCGCGCCGGCGGCGTCAAGCTCGCCAGGTACGGCAACGCGTACACCGGCACCACGAAGGTCGGCAAGGGCAACGCCATCACATTCCGTCTGATCAAGGTCGACGCCAACGGCAAGACCACATGGGACTCGGCCAAGGACCGCAAGTCCAAGGCCGACAAGACCAAGGCGCTCGGCGTCTCCTGGACCTCCGGCAAGGTGAACGAGGACGGCACGATCCCGGACGACTCCGCCATCAGCATCTCCGGCAAGGGCGTCGCGGACGGCAAACTGTCCATCCAGAAAGGCAACCTCGCCGAGCTCTACGTGATCGGCACCCAGGACGCCACCCCGTCCGACGCTGTCTGGTGGAGTGACGGGGCCGCCGTGGCGGTCTCCGGCACCGGCACCGTCTACGGCGTCCAGACCGGCACCGCCAAGGTGAACGTGAAGGTCGGCAACCAAACCGCCACCATCACCATCACCGTCAAGTAAACGGCAACCGCCGATATCCATAAAACATTTGAGCCTTGGAATTCAATATCACTCCAAGGCTCAAATCATATTCAAACGCTTCTATACGCATGAAAATACACACATCAAAATCAGCGGATTTAGCATAATCAGCTCAAAGCGTCGTGCAGATATCGCTTTGAGCGGCTGCGCATGATATCCAGCGCAATATCGGCATTGCAGAAATCGATGGTCTGTGAGGTATCAGTACAATCAACTTCGGAAAAATCAGTGATGATTCTGTCGGCGAATTGCACTTCCTGCAGGATTTGACCGCGTCTGGTGCCGAGTTCATGCTCTTTGGTACCTTCCGTATACACCCAGAACGGTTTATGGAAGTTGATGGAGAACAGCGTGCCATGATAGGAGTCCGTAACTACACCCTCCGCATATTTCACCAGCGAGAGGAATTCTTCCGGCCCTGCCTCGAGCACATTGACAAGCTCATCGCATTTCGGCACATTGCCCGCCTGCGGCGTCAGCACTGCGACAGGCAGGCCGACTCGACGAGACAGTTCACGCAGTTGCCTGAATACGCTGACAGCACGCTTGGGACGCAGCAGCGAATAAAACAGCAGATACTGTTCGGGCACGTGTTGCGACTTACGCAACGGTATGCGTTCCTCCCATTCGCCCGCGTTGAGCAACAGCGTCGGATCGCATACGTGTTCCACATATTTGCCGCTTACCTGCCGCAGTTTGCCGCATGCGGAACGTTCCCTCGCCGAAAGCGCGCTGAATTCCGCCAACGCCGGTCCGATGCGCCGCAGCTCATCGTCGGTCATGGTGGCCGGCGACGAAGCATACGAGATTTTCCTGCAGTTCGCCCATTTCAGCAGGTACGGGTCCATGTACTTCCAGTCGACGCGTTCCAGCTCGTTGGAATGCTTGTTGATGATCTGGTCGCTGCCGCTCACGGCCACGTCGAATGCGTCAGCCAGCGAATTCAGCTCTTCCGGCTCCTGATAGCGTCGTTGGCCCACATGTATGTTCGTGCTGATGAACCGCTCGAAATTGCGCATGCGCTTCTTGCGCAGTCCCGCAACCGGCAGCATGGTTAAATCCGCGAGGGACGATTTGAGACCCAGCCCACGCCAATATAAGCGTTCATAGTAGCGTTCGCCCTCAAGCGGCCGGTAGTCGATGACGGTAACGTCATGCCCCATGTCCGTGATGGTTGATTGCGTGGCATACGCCTGCAATACCGAACCATAATTATAGGCAGCATGATACGTGATTAGACCGATAATATTATGCTTCTCGTCCATATTTCCTCGTCGTTCAAGTAGTTATTTCTTTGTTTTCTCGCTATTGCAGAAGCACTCCGCTTTCTCATTGTTTTCCACTGAATTGCTTATGACGCACCCATGCGATCGCAGCGCTCACGTAATACCATCGATATTTCATCGAAAGCAACGCGATTTGTCGGGTCACAGGAAAACGACCTCCCCGATATCGATCAAGCGGCTGCCGAAAAACCGGCATGTTCACTACTTTTCCATAGTGATTCTTTCGTTCATGACGGTTCCATGGCGCTTCGGGATTGAACAGATCATTGATCATAATGATCGTCAGATGAAATAATGTGTAATCATCGAGCGTTCCATCAGATATTTCCCGAAATTGACGAATGGTATCGCGCATTGTTTCGATCGCAGATATTGTTCGCCGCACATAATCGTTGGAGAACGACCGCACCACCGAATCCGCATTGCGGCGGTATTCGTACACCATTTCATCCACATAGCCGATTCGATTCGCCGCCGCGACCGCACGGAACGCATATTCGGCGTCCTCTCCCAAACTCAAGGTTTCGTTGAATCCGTCGATCCCTTTGATCAGCGGCATGCTGTACAGCTTGCCCCAAACAAGCGCGATACCTCGCTGCGGTCGGAGCATATCCTCGCATAGGTCAAGACGCCTGCGTCCCTCGAACACCATGTCAGTTTCAGCATAATGGTGTTCTTCCACATTTGGAGACCCCTCGCCTTTGCCGCCCATAATGACGGCACCAGCGGCGTCGGGAACACCGTTCGCATCGGCATCGGCACCTGCAAGCACGTTGCGGTACGCCCCCATCACCACATCGCAGCGGTATCGCACCGCAAACGCAAGCATGCCGTCGACGGCATGCTTGGCGAGCACATCATCCACATCGAGGAACATCGCCCACTGCCCCGTGGCCGCGCGCAATCCCGCGTTGCGAGCCGCGGAGACTCCGGCATGGGCGATCGTTTCCGTACGAATGCTGACCAATGGCGAATTCCAATTCGAGATCGGTGCCGTTTCGAATGCCGGCTCACCATCGAATACAATCACCGCTTCGATACGGAAGCCACTGCCCTGCTGCCGTTGCAGACTGTTCACGCAATCATGCAACGTTTGCAACGTGGCACGGTAGACGGGAATGATCACACTGATGGTATGGCTCATCGTCAGTTCAGCTCCCGTGTGATCACCGAAGCATCATACCGGAACGATACCGGCGATTCGATGCTTTCCGGGAAGTTGCCGATCGCCACGAACGCAATCAGCGTTTCGTAGTCGGGCACGCCCAACAGCTTGCGGATCTCATGCTCCTGCTTCTCACGCATCATGGTGTTGAGAGGGCAGGCGGCCAGCGACTCGCATTCCAATGCGGTCAGGAACGCCATGGCGAACAGGCCTCCATCGATATACGGCTCGTTGCGTTCCTCAACGCTTACGAAACTGCGCACGTCCACGCTGATCAACGCCAGCACCGGAGGCGCATCGTACCCACGCCACCCGCCCTGCAACGCCAATGCCTGTTCGATGAATTTCGGATTGCTGATCAGCAGCACGCGATATGCCTGCCTATTGCATACCGATGGCGTTTTCATCGACATGCTTACGGCCTTACGCACCGTTCCCATATCAACAGGGGTTTCGGCATACTCGCGTACGCTGGAACGCCCTGCGAACAATGCTGCATAGTCGAGCGATGCGTTGTCGCGTTTGTCTGCGGCACGCACGGTTTTCACGCCCGCATTGCCCGCAACGTCGGATTTTTCGGCTTGTTCGACGCTTTCGATATCCACCGAAGACACTTCGTCGGCAAACCATACGCCCACAAACTCAGGAATCGGCTTCTCCAACGCCCGATGCTTGCGCACGTATGCACGAACCACCTGCCGTGCCGCAATATACGTCACATCGTCAACCGGATAGTCGCGTTCCCGCCATTCATCCATCACGGAACGCAACTCCCCGAACGCGGATCTGCCGAATCCCGCACGGAACCGTCTATGCGACAATCCTTTTTCAATACGATGAATGTAATACACCATAGTGCCGCGCAATTGCTCGGATTGCCCCACATTCCATTGCCCAGCACAGAATCTCAGGAACCGTTTGCGCTGCCCCGCATAGTACGAAGCCAATGTCATGTTCGCCTTGCATCGTTGCAATACGCGCCAGACGCGATGCGGAACGATGGTTTTGATTCGCTGCTTCACGCCCATGATCTCACCTTTCCTTGTTTTCTCGACGCAACGACGGCAATACCGCCTGCACCTTGGTCATGACTTCCCTTGTAAACCAGCCTTCACGCAGCTTCTGACCCAATTGCGAAGCCCGTCGTACCATTCGCGCATACTCGCTTTGCGTCATGCCGTATTCCACGGCCATGGCCTCTTGCAACGATTCGACGGCAACGCCCACTCCCTGTTCGACTACGAATGGTGCGAGCGCCGCCTTGTTCCATATGATCACCGGCTTGTCGGCTGCAAGATACAGCGACAGCTTATGCGGATTGTTGACGGTCAGATATTTGCCGTAATAGCCGCCGCAGGTGTCGAGACTGTCGCCGTCCCAGATCAGACCGAATCGTCCTTCCAGTTTGTCTGGCAGTTCATCGGGTGCGACGATTCCGCGGTACCACGCCGTTTTGCCGTTCCGCCGATCATATTTCGGCCCGTACAGATTGATGTCGGCTTTGGGGAATCGCTCGGCCAGCCGATACACGTATTCGGCTTTGCCATGGCTGAGATTTCCCGCGATATCGATGCCGTGACGCTGTTCCACGGGCACAGGATTCGCTTGCGGCAGCAGGTAATCAAAAATGCCGATCTCCACGATCGGCACGGTCGCGCCGTACTTGCGCAACACTTCGCTCATGCGCGGATTGTGGCTGATGAGCAGATCCGCTTCGGTCACCCATTGTTTGTCGAAATCGGTGTAGGAGTAGCCGCGTAGCGTTTCCAAATCATGAATCAGGAAAACAAACAACGCTCCGCGCGCTTTCATCCTACGCACGGAAGGCAAGGCGTACAGCGACACCTTATTGTACATGATGAGCGGAAATTGCACCAACACCACGTCCCCGCAGCGAACGGTTCGTTCCAGCCGATGCCAATCGGCAAGCGTACGCCCAACGCACACCAGCTTGTCGAAATACCCTTTGTTCTCGCCGGGACGCACTTCGAACGGCTGCCAGGATTGGCTTTCGAGCACCTGCCGAATGTCATCGCGCGCTTTGGATCCAGCGTGCGCATGATGCAGCGAACGTTCGCAGATCACGTAGTTCGTCATTGCCAACCTCCATTGTTTGCATATCGTCCGTCACTCGCATTGCTTGCGCCATGCGCGTTATTCTCATCATTCGTTTTCCGTACATGCAGTCGGTTGAATACCGGCTGAAGCATGGCCATAACGAATCGTTCGCGGCACAGCAGCAACGCGATGCCATATATCAGCGCGAACAGGAATCCGCCGAACATCAGCCACAGGAAGGCGTTCCATGTCTCGGCACCGCATATCGCGATCGCGCCCCGCGTAAGGCAGCCTGCCGCAATCGCACTGAGCAGAATACGTATCGGATCGATCGACGTGCGAATGCCAACCAAAAACCCGCGGCACACATATGAGCGCATCGCCAGCATCAACGCTTCGCACAATGAAATGCTGATGGCGGAACCGACCACGCCGAGCTGTGGAATCAGCAGCACGTTTGCGAGTACGGCCAAGGCAAGTCCGATCGCGTTCACCATGGCCCATGTACGTTCCATTCCTTTGGAAATCATGACATTCGCAAGCACGATATTCATGGCCGAACACATCACCGCAATACCGACGAATCGTAGCGGAACCGCGGATTCCGCGAAGTCAGCGCCACCGAGCAATGCCACGATCGGGTCGGCAAGCAATATCAGCAGAGCAATGATCGCGGAGCCGAATACCATAACGAAATTCATATTTTTCGCGATCAGTTCGCCTGCCTGCCGCTCTTTGCGCCGCGCCTGATAATACGAAAGGCGTGGCAGCATCACGTTGCCGACGGAATTGACGGCGGTGACGAGCACGGATTTGATTTTGGATACCAGCTGGTACAGGCCGACCATATCGGTGGTGCCAAGGAAGCCGAGCATCACAATGTCTACTTGAATATACATGCCGGATGAAATGGATGCGATGGTGAACCATAGCATCGGTTTGAAATGGCGGGAAATATTGAGATGTCCACAATTGCGGAAGTCCACGAACCTGCGTAGCCGCAGGAGATTGAGCACGTTGGATCCGTACCCGGCCACCACCACGATCAGGCCGTATATCGCGTAGTCGCCGCGCTGCCGTACAAAAGCGAACATGAGCACCAATGCCAGCAGTTTGAAACATACGCTACGCACGGTGATGTATTCGTATTGTTCCAACGCCTGATAGAACCATTCCACACCGAACGAGGAAAGCCAGATGGCCAGGCCGAAAAGCGCGAACAGCCCGAATTGCGCGTTCATTTTCGGTACGGTGAACAGGCACGCCAGGTAGACCGCGAACACCATGGTGGTGGAGCATGCCAGAATAACCAGCAATTCCAGCACCGTACGCGATAGTTCCGCGCGGTCGTCGCGTACGCGAGCGCAGACGCGCACTCCGTAGTAGGTAACGCCCAGGAGGGCCACCAGCGAAAAGTATGAGGCCACGGATTGAGCGAACGCCACATGCCCGGTGCCACCGGTGGAAAGCACGCGCGACACGTATGGCACGGTGATGAGCGGGAAGATCACTGACGACGTGGTGACGATCATGTTCATCAGCACGTTGAATTTCACGGATCGAATGCGCACGTCGGTTGGATGCTTGGCCGGCTTGCTGGACGGCTGCCCGACCGGCTTGGTCGGCTGACGTTCAGGCATAAAGCACCACCCGCTTGGCGAAGGCGCGTTTGCGTATGCGCACGGAGTTCACGAAGAATATCAGCACCACCCAGATAATGATGTTTCTGAGCATGATCTGGTTGAACATGGTTGACATCCAACGGTTGGAGAAAAAGCTGAACGCACAGCAATAGCCGATGGCACCGTACAGCATCATCGATATGGGAATGCCCGCCTTGCCGTATTGCAATGCGAAAACCGCACTTTCATAGCAAAGCTGAGAAAGTGCGGCGATCAGCACGATGGCAAGCATCGCACCCGCGATGCCCCAGTCGAAAATGAATGCGTAATATGTGGTGAATACGTTGCCAAGACTGCGCTCGCCATACCGTTGGAAGGGTTGCCATTGCATCCAGTCAAGCACGGTTTTGCCGAATATCTGGGGGAACGAGGCCCGGGTGGAAGCCAATGTCATGTCTCCCCATTGCGTGGATTTGACCGCCAACGAAGGCGACATGGAGTTCGTGAGATACGCGTCTAGGTTTTTTATCGGCGCTCCAATGTAGATGGACAGGTATTCGTACATGGTCGAGTCGCCCGCCTTGCGTCCCATCAGCGACAGCAGTGGCTTGAACGAAGCCAATCCCACGAGCGCGATGGCCACGAATTTCAACACAGTGCGGAAGCCGAGCCGCATGCCTTTCCAACGGTTGTTCTGCCTGCGGAACAACGCCCAGTATGTCCATGCGGCAACGCCAAGCTGAATGAGGCTATTGCGTCCGCCGGAAATCAACGTCATCGGAACGGCCGCCAACACATTGATGACCGCAAGATAATCGTTGCGCAACGAACGGACCACCACGCTGCGCATGGCGAGAAACAGCCACGCATAGGCCATGGCGTTGGTCGCCAGATGCAGTAGCGAGGGAATTCCAGAGAGGGCCACGCCTTTGGTGCTGAATTTGTTGAGTTTGTCATACAAGCCGATGGCTTTGTCCAGAGAGCCGTCTCCCCCGTAGGGCAGTGTCAATGAGATTATCTGCCGTGACACGATCAGCAATGCCAAACCGGTGAACAGCAGGCCGCCAACGTACACCCACATCGGCAGAACGATATCTTGCGGCTCACCGTATTCCCGATGTGCTGTCCGATATCCGACGCAGCTGCGGAAAAACACCTTCACACCGTAAGCCGTCAATGCGAATGCGAACGTGCCGAATCCAACCACGAAGCAGGTTTGCATCGACAGGTCGAAATCCCAGGTCCGGTAATTGGTGAGTCCATTGAATACCGCGAGCGTGAATCCGACCACGAATAGTATGGATGGTTCCGCGAAATCCCCGCGATATGCCACTATCAGCAGCACCAGCAATGCCAGCAATGTCAAGAACAGTATGGTCGAGGTCATCTCATCACCATGCCTAATGTGATGCGATTTCCGGATGCCGTCGCTTGTACAGCGCGTACATCATGCCGTACAGCGTCGGAGAGGTGGCCAGGAGTTTCCATTGCAGCAGTTGACTTTTCCCAATGATTCCCTTGCGTTCCACCATTGGCAGCAATTCGCGCAATTCCGTACGCGCATACCGTTCGAATTGCGCCCATTGCTTGCGTTGATGCGCGAGCATGATGCGATTGCAGGTACCGACAATGGATTCGAGATGCCCATATGCGGCATATGCTTCAACATGTGGATATTTGGTTCGCACCAAGTCGAGCATGGCTCCGGTGGATTGTGCGAATTTGTCGGTGATGCCATGCGACTGACTGTTTTCCGACATTCTGTAACGGTACAGCGGCGTGGAATCGTATACGATGCGATCCGCCTTGTCGAGCAGCTGGTAGGTGACCGGCGAATCTTCCGCATAGACGGCGTCGAGCGGGTAGCGCAGGTTATCGAAGAGTTCTTTTTTGGCGAGTTTGTCCCACGCGGTCACATAAAAGTAGCCATGCTGATTCACATAGGCGAATGCTTCCTGCGAGGTCATGACGATTTTCTTGTCGGGAAAAGCGTTGCAGTAGGTGCTGCCGTCAGGGTTTTCCCGTTCGTACGAGATGATCGACAGGTCGGCGTCAGATTCCTGCAGATTGTGCAGCAACGTGCCGAACATATCGGGAAGCACGTAATCGTCGGAATCCACGAATCCGATGTATTCGCCTTTGGCAAGGTCGAGCCCGGTGTTACGGGCCGCCGCCAAGCCGGCATTGCATTGGCGCACCGCACGAATGCGGTTGTCACGATTCGCCCAAGCATTGCACTGTTCGCCGGAGGAATCGGTGGATCCGTCGTCGACCAGTATGATTTCCAATCGTTCGTAGGTTTGCCCGATAAGACTTTCCACGCATTGGTCGAGATACCGTTCCACGTTGTAGACCGGCACTATCACGCTGATGAGGGGTTGGGTCGAAACTGCCATAAGACCTGTTTTCAGCAGCTTTTCACGTACTTTTTGCCTACGAATTTCGCCATAAGGAAACCGGACCCCTTTTTGATCCAGTCCACTGGTTCGGGGCTGATGATAGGCATTTCGACGTACGGGTAATGGTTGGTTTCCAGCCATACATCGAAGAGGATTTCGCTGATGCGTCCGGGAAATCGCATTTCGAAGACGCTGTATGAGCTTGAATCGATATGCTTGGCCAGTTCTCCGATGATGGGAAACATCCACGAGCAGTATTCGTTGATGAGGTCTTTGCGCATCACGAACATGTTGAACAGGTGCGCCGAGGTTTTGTTCATTTGCGCGTCGAATGCGTCGAGGTAGTCGGAATTGGTTTGCGCGATAATGCTTCGTGTCGCATCGAGCTGCCCTTCCTGCATGGTGTGCTCGTAATGTGAATATACGGTTTCGATATAGTAGTTGCGTCGTTCCGGCACAATGATTTCGCACGTATCGAGCAGACGCGCATAGTCTTGTTTTCCTGCGATGCAGCTGAAGCGTTCGTTTTCGTCTCCGTGGCGTTTCGCACTGTCATTTTTGGCAAAATGACGGCGGTAGTGCACCAATCCCTGATAGTCGGCATCGCAGTTTTTCCACATCCAATACAGTCCGGTCAGTTCGGAATATTGTGCGTTCAACTGCGAAATATTATCGCCGGTGTTGTCGCACGTCATACCCAAATCGACGTTCGGATGCAACGCCCTACCGACCTGCAACGGCATATATACGCCGTCGATCGGCATACGGTACGCCTTATGCGTGGCCACGGCCACCGTGATGTCGGAGTCCGCCATCACTGTCATCCCTTCTATACCGGACGCGCACTACTGCCAAAGCACGCCCTTATACTTCACCCTCCCCCTTGCCTGGAGGGTACAGCATACGTTTTCATTTTATCTCAACAGTTCATCTAGGTTTCACCAAACGTCAGACACTCCCGTTTTACAAACCCCATTTTTCAAGCTTTTCAAGATTATTTTACAAATTATCATGTTTTGCAAGAGATTGCAGACGTTTGCATACACGACGTGAAAACGAACTGATTTAAAGCTTTAATCACACCCCACACACACCATCCAACACCCCCTATATGGCAATTTCAGGATCGCCTCTTTCATAAATATTGAAAATCTCGTCACAACTGTTTCATTACTACTTCGGCGTTTCGCTGCCATCATGTTGGGATTACAAGAAAAAACGTTTGCAGATCATTGCAAACGATTATGAAAAACAGGGCGCACGACTCCAATATCACATATTGAAATCGCACGCCCCTGAGATCTACCGGTCAGACCGGTGGATGTATGGCTTTATGAAATCCGTTTGATTCCTTATTTGACGGTGATGGTGATGGTTGCGGTCTTGCCCGCGGCCTTCACATTCACCTTTGCGGTTCCCGTCTCGACGCCGTACACGACACCGGTTCCGGAAACCGCCACTGCCGCGCCGTCGCTCCACCACATGTCGGGATCACCCGTGGCGCCCTTCACGGAGAGGTTCGCGAGCTGGCCCTTCTGGATGGTGAGCTTGCCGTTCGAGACGCCGTCACCGGTGATTGCGAACGTTACCGGCACGGTGCCGTCCTCGTTCACGGTGTTCACATCCCAGGCCACGCCGACGGTCTTGGCCTTGTCGGCGGTGGTCTTGCGGTCGGTGGTCGGATCCCACGTGGTCTTGCCGTTCGCGTCGACCTTGATCAGGCGGAAGGTCATGGACTTGCCGGTCTTCACGTTCGCAGTGCCGGAGTAGACGCCGTCGGCTCCCGTGGCGGTCAGGCGGATGCCGGAGGCGCGGGTCCAGGTCTTGCCGTCCTGGCCCCAGTCGCCTACCGCGTACAGGCTTTCGCCGCTCTTCAAGTCGGCGGCCGCGTTGATGGTCACGTCCACGCTTTGCGAAACCTGGCGCTCATCCCACTTGAGGGTGAGGGTCTTGGCCTTGTCGGCGGTGGTCTTGCGGTCGGTGGACGGATCCCACGTGGTCTTGCCGTCAGCGGAAACCTTGATCAGGCGCATGGTCATGGACTGGCCCTTGGCCACGGTCGCGGTTCCGGTCAGTTCGCCGCCCACGGTAGTGAGCTCGACGCCACCGGCGCGGTTCCAGGTCTTGCCCTTGCCTTGGCCCCAGTCACCGACCACGTAGGCCCTCTCGCCGGACTTCAGGTCAACGCCGGTCGCCTTGAACGTGATCTGCACATTCTTGTCGTCGTCAGGAGGCACCACCACGGTGCAATCCACGGCCTTCAACGAAGCAGACGAACCATCCCACGTTACGGTGCCGCCGTTGTAGTCGATGCCCGGCTGCCGGGAGCCCGGATACTGCTGGCTGCCACCGTCGTTGAAAATCACCTTCGCGCCGGACGCGAGCGAATCAGGCACCTCGTACTGGTAACCGGTCTGGTCGCAGTTGTCGGCAGCCACCATCTCGACGCCCGGCCAGGCCGCGTTGTTCTTCGCGGTCGCCCCGTCGCCGGTGTACACGTACGCGTACATCTTGCTCCAACCGGAAGGCTTGGTCGCATAGATGGTGTTCTTCGCCACCGGCGGTGTCGGAAGCGTGCCGGTCACCGTAACGGTGATCGAATCGCTCTGGGAACCGGACTTTGCGGTGATGGTCGTGGTACCGGCCTTCTTCGGCGTGACCGTACCGTTGGCGGAAACCGTGGCGACGGCCGTGTTGGAGGAGCTCCAGCTCACGGACGAACCAGCCGGATCGGTGGTGGCGGTCAGCTTTTTCGCAACGGCGCCATTGGAAAGATCAGTGGTGTAGCTGCCACCGTTGATCTTCACGCTGGTCACCGGAGTCGGATCTTCATGGCCACCGATGTTGGCCATGGCAACGGTGAACGTGTCTTCGTCGGACTTCTCGTAGGAGTTGTTGACCTGAGAGGAGGTGTCCGGCAGATCGGCATTGTCGTTCATTGCCATGTCATACGGCAGCGAATCCATTGCGGAAAGGCCGAAGGTGGCTGCCAGTTCAACGCCGAGACCGTACTTTTCGATATGGTCCGCGGTGGTGCCGAGTTCGCTCAGCGGAATGGCGATCTCGTAGTGATCGTCCATGCCTGCGGAGTTGTGGCCCAGATCGTTGAAATTGACCCACTGTGCGGAGCCTTCCTTGTCGGCGCTCATGTCGCCGACCACTCGACCGTTGCTTTCACCCCAGCCGCCGTTGATGCCGATCACCTGGCTGCTCAGGATGCCGTTGCCGTAACCGAACTTGACGCCGGAAGCCTTGGTGTTGGTCTTGGCGTTGGCTGCCGGACCATATTCGGCGTTGGAATCAAGACCTGTAGCGTCGCCCTTGTAGATCCACGGACCGTTGGAACCGTTGGTGGAAATCGTCACGACCTTGTTGACGTTCTGCTCACCGCTCCACTTGATGCCGGAAGCCCACAGGGTTCCGCCGGTGGAAAGTCCGCCGTCCTTGCCCACTCGGGTGCTTTCGTCCTTCGTGTCGATGGCGATGTGGAACGGCAGATTCTGCGTCTGCCACAGGTGGCCTTGGCTGAGCGGATAATCGTCGCCGGTGTCGACCACGTCTTGCACGTTGGTCATTTCCCACATGAGGTACAGATTGTCGTCATCGTAGGCACCATACAGTGCATACAGATCGATCGGCACCTCATACATGGAATTCGGTCGGTAGACGCGCGGATCGTCGTTGGCTGCGCCCTGTGCGATCAGCATGGAGCTGTCCCAATCGGAGATGCTCGCGTCTTTTCCGGCATTGAAGTTGATGGTTTTCTTCACGCCGAAGCCGACTTTGTTCGTGCCATATCGCGAGGCGAGGTTCTGTTTGGCGACTTCCGTCTTGGTCACCGTGGTTTTTCCGGTGAGTTTGGATCCGTCTTCCGTGCTTGTGCCGGTCACGGTCACGGTTACGGACTCGCCCACGGAGATGGAGCTGCCCACGGTGATGACGTCACCGTTCTTGAAGGTGCCGGACTTGCCTTCGGAGGTCGTGTACTTGAGGTTTTCGGCCTTGCTTGCGCGCAGGGTCACGTCAACGCTGCTTCCGCTGAATGTTGCGGAAGACGGTTCCGCGGAAACGTACGGCTTGGCTTCGGCCTTCAGATAGTAGGCGCTGACCGCGTTGCCCTTGGCGGTGCCGGAGGTGATCTTGCCGCCGGAAACGGTGATGCTTCCGCCGTTGACTTCGTCCGGATACACGCCGTCGTCAAGGTTGGTGCTCATGCCGGCGAGGCTCTGGTCGCCGCCCATGTTGGCGATTACCACGCCATCGTTGGCGGTGCCGTCCTTGGTGAAGCGTTCGATCATCAGGCAGGACTTGTTGGCGTTGTTCTGATCGGCGCCGCAGTTCTGCAGATATTCGCTCTTGCCGTCCATGGCGTTACGGAAGTGGTTGACGGCCACGACCGACTTGTTCTTCCACATGTCGTCGCCCGCATCACCCAGCTGGGACTGCTCGGCGAATTGTGCATTGGTTCCGCCAGAGCCGACCGGACGGTTGAAGTACAGCGGTGCGCCGGCCTTGCGGGATCCCACGATCGCCCAGCCGAATACGATCTGATCATTGGTCAGATACGTGGATTCCTTGTCGCCATTGGCATAGTTGTCATGCGACTCCACCCAAGTGACGAGCTGGTCTTCCTTGGCGCCGCCGGTATCGATGTTCTGCACCATCTTGGTGCTCAGATTGCCTGAGCTGATGGCCGCGCGCACGGACTTGCCATAGTTGGATGCGGTGTTGCCGCCGCCGTCGGAGGAATTGTTGGCGAACAGGTCCGCATAGGCCTTGTAGTCGAGGCCGGAATCGCCCTGCAGCACTTCACCGTACTGGAACTGCGAACCATTGCTCAAAATGGTGTTCCAATAGTTGGAGGTCTTGTTGTCGAACACTTCGGTCGGCAGTTCGACGTGCTTGGCGGCATCGAAGCGGAAGCCGTCAACGCCGTCCGCGACTGCGGTCTTCAGGAAGTCCTGCATGCGGTCGGCCACATACTGGTTCTGCGTGTTCAGGTCCCACAGGCCAAGCAGGTGGCACTGGGTCACATCGCGGCGGCTGGAATAGTTGATCTGGTCGCCGTCGTTGCCGCCGCAGTTGGAACGGGAGTGGAAGTAGTCTTTGTTCTGCCAATCGGAGTCGATGGCGCTCCAGTCGGAGGTGAAGTGGTTGGCTACCACGTCTACGATTACGCGCACGCCGTACTTGTGTGCAGTGGCGGTCATTTCCTTCAGATCGTCTTCGCTGCCGACCACGAAGTTGCCGATGGAGGTGTTCGCCGGCTGGTACACGTAATACCAGTTTTCGGTGAACTTCTTGCCGTTGGCGGCGACTTCCTTGATTTTGCTCATCGGCTCGGTTTGCACGGAGGTGTAGCCGGCCGCGGCGATTTCAGGCATATGTTCGGTGATGGTTTTGAACGACCACATCCACGCATGCAGGATGGCGCCGTTCTTCATGCTCTCGGTCAGGCCGTACTGTTCGCGGGCCTGCTCGAACGTGGCATTGCCGACCGTATCCTGGTAGCTGTCACGGTCCGAGGCGAGTGCGGTGGAGGCCACGCCCATGCCGCCCAGCATGGTGGCGACGGCCGCGACTCCGGCGGCGGCTTTCTTCCACGTTTTGATGGTGCGGGCCTTGCGGGCCGCCTGCCTGCGCTCGACGCGGGTCATCGGTTCGGATGGACCCCCGTCTTGCGGGGGCTGTTGCTTAGTGAATACGTGCGCAATACCTGCGAACGTACGCGAACTTATTCGCACTTTGACCTCCTGCTTCCTTGCATCTTTCCTTTGAAAACGTTTGCTCCTTAGCGAACGTAATCCTTAAAATATCACAAATTTTTGGTGAAAAATGAGTGATTTTTAATGAAATCGACGATGAAAAATGATTGGTTTTTCTGCTTTTTTACAAACGCTTTCAGCAAGGTTGTCCCCCATCCTTCGACCCCCGATATACGACATGCCTCGAAACAGCCACATGCAAACGTTTCTGAAAATCGTTTCACCGCATGCACCCGTCAACAGCCTTTCCCCCGCTTCTTCACCCCTCTTCAGGGCAACGGGTACAATACGAAATCGTCGGAAAACACGAAGAAACACGGTAGGAAAGGACAGACCCGTGACCTTCAACCGCTACATCCTCTTCCGCATGGTCGTTGAATTTGTGGGAGCCATCGCCTGCGCCATCCAAATGTTCCAGCATCACACGTGGCCGGGCATCATCACCATGGGCGTGTTCGCGCTGGTGTGGGCCATAGGCGAGATCTGGCTGAGCACGGTGTACAACCGCGCGCACCCCCGCCGCGACGAGCTGTCCGACGAGCATCAGGCGACGGCCATCCGTTTCACGTTCTTCGTGCTTGTGGTGGCGCTGGTGGTGCTGGGCTTCGCGGGCATGATCGCCACACTGTTCAGGCATGCGCCGTTCACCGTTCCCGCCATGGCGTTGCCGACGTTGGGCATGCTGGCGCTGGCCATCGCCGACGCCCGCTACCTGTGGCTTGAGCATGAGGGCGGGAACACCGATGAAGACTAGTTTGAAGTTCAAACGTATGGAACGCGGCTTGAAACAGGCCGATCTTGCCGACTTGGTGAACGTGCGCCGCGAGACGATCGGGCGCCTCGAACAGGGGCAGTATTGCCCGTCGCTACGCCTTGCCATGGATCTTGCAAAAGCGCTTGATACCACGGTCGAAGACCTGTTCAGTTTTGACGACGAAGAGTGACGCTTCGGCGTGTTGCGTTTGTAAATTCTTATCAAAATGGCGATTTTCCAACGAAAAATCGCCATTTTTCATATTCGGGGGCATGTGCGAACGTCGTCACATGGTGTGACAACGCCGTCACATATGTGCGATTCACCTCACATCCCCCGAGAGCGCGGTTCTCAACGGGGGCGTATAGTCAAGGTCGTAGCGGGAAACCACTACGGCAAACCGCTGAAATGTACGTTATATTTAGAGAGGAATCACGATTATGAAGAAGAAGATCGTCGCAATTCTCGCCACCATCGCCGCCGTGTTCGGCTTTGGCTTTGCCGCTAACACCGCTATGGCTTATGGCGCGACCGGCACCGTTTCCGGCAACGTCGCCACCTTCACGTTTACGGGACTGACTCCGGGCCAGCGCTACGTGGTGTCCTACGATGACACCACCGTCGAGAACGTCACCCTGGCTGCCACCAAGTACTCCAACGCTGCCCCGGCCCATGAGGATGGCACCCTGACCGCCACCTACACCTTCAAGTCTGGCTTTGCTGGCACCATCGCATCTTCCATCTATGCAGTCGATGGGGCAGACAAGCCGACCGGCGCCGCTCTCGCTTCCGCCTCCGTGACCGTCGCCGCTACCGGCGAAGGCACCGCCAAGAAGAACGAGACCGCTTCCACCGGTGCTGCTATCGCTCCGTACGTTGTGGCCGTCGTGCTGCTGGCTGCCGCTGGCATCTCCCTGGTTGCCGTTCGCAAGAGCTCTGCTCGCTGAACAATAACCAAGTAGATACACACCATATCTATGTTTCATGAAGGGGCTTGGGTTTTCCCAAGTCCCTTCATTTATTCGAAAACAAGCATCGTAAAACCGATTGTTTTCTTTTTTCAGGAAGAGATCATGAAAGTCCTGTTTATCTGCACCGGTAATATCTGCCGCTCTCCTATGGGAGAACTGCTCCTCCCCCAATTCATGCCCGATCTTGAATCCGACAGTGCGGGCACACGCGGGCTCGTTTCGCACGAAATCGCACCGAACAGCAAAAGGCTGCTCGACCAGCATGGCATCGATTCCAGCAGCTTCCGCGCGAAACGAGTCACCCCGCAAATCGCGCAGGGCAGCGATCTCATCCTCTGCTTCGAACACGAGCAGCGCAAGGAAATCGCGGTGATTGCACCAACCGCGGCCCGCAAAACCTTCCTCATCAACGATTTCGCCAACATGTGCGTCTACTGCAAGGAACAGGGGTGCATGGGGGGTAATACCCGGCAGGAAAAACTCGAATCGGTAATCGACAACGCAAGCATGATCCGACCGATGATCCCCGATACCAACAATGTGGAGGATCCGATCGGCAAGGACTTCGCCGTATATCAGGCAGCGTACAACGAAATCTGCAAGGCTTTGCAGACCATAGCAAGCGCCACTGCCTGAAAACGTTGAAATATCAACGAACCAAGCTAGAAAGGGTGCCCACCTCCCTCCATGGGGGTGCTCTTTGCTAGTATGGAACCTAATCAATATGATGTGACAAATGTCGAGGGGAAACATGGCTGCAGCAGAAAGCAACGTGCCAGCAACCAATCAGGTGGTCGTCGAATCCAATGATACGGAAGACGACGGCATCACCTTGATGGATTTGTTCCGTATAGTCCATAAGCATCTTCTGGTGGGCATCATCACGTTCGTGGTGGTTTTCGCAGCGGTGTGCGCATACACATTCCTGGCACCCCCGAAGTATTCCGCGACCGCGCAGGTGTTCGCCACCTACAGTGATTCGTCGGTGCAAGACAACAATATTTCCAACATCAACAGCGCCAGCACGTATATCACCAACCAGATTCAGTCGTATCCGACGCTGGCCACCACGGAATCCGTGCTGAAGCCGGTTATCGACGATCTTGGCCTCGACACCACCGTCGCGAATCTGGCCGGGCAGCTGACCGTCACGAACCCGACGAACACCGCGTTCGTGAACATCACCGCCGAAACGGGAGACGCGAAGCAGGCTTCCGACATTGCCAACAGCGTGGCGGAATCCCTGAGCAATGTGGTGGAGAAGTCGCTGTATGCCTCCGGCAAGGAGTCGCCGGTGAAGCTTTCCGTGGTGCAGCGCGCTGCGGAGCCGATCTCCCCCAGCTCCCCGAAGGTGGCATTGTACTTGGCCGTCGGCTTGGTGGCAGGCCTGATTCTCGGCGTGTTCGCTACCCTGATCCGCGATCTTATGGCAACCCGCGTGGAGGAAGCCAGCGATCTGCAAGACATTATCAACGCGCCGATCATGGGCCGCATCCCCACCGACGAAAGCCTGCAGAGCAACAAGCCGATCATCGTGTCGAACCCGGCCGGCCGTATCGCTGAGGAATTCCGCCGTATTCGCACCAACCTTTCCTTCACATCGAAGGTTGAAGGCAGCGATGCGCGCATGATCGTCATCTCCTCCGTCGGACCTTCCGAAGGTAAGACCACTGTTTCCGTGAACGTGGCGGCCGCCCTTGCCGAAAACGGCGCCAAAGTGCTGCTGATCGACGCCGATTTGCGTCACCCGTCCGTAGCCGAACGACTTAGCTTGGAAGGCGGCGCCGGCCTAACGCACGTGCTTTCCGGCCAGGCCACCGTGAAGGATGTGGTGCAGCGCTATTGGAAGCCGAACCTGCATATTCTGCCGGCTGGTCCGAAGCCGCCGAACGCTTCCATGCTGCTGAACTCGAAGACCATGACCGAATTGCTCGACGCGGCTTTGCAGACCTACGATTACGTGATCATCGACACTTCCCCGATGGTGGTGGCCAATGATGCCACTGTCTTCGGCTCGAAGAGCGACGGTATCGTGCTCGTTTCCGGTCGCGACGTGACCATGAAGCGCGATCTGAAAGACATCGCCGTGCAGCTTGACAACCTCAATGTGCCGGTGGTGGGCTTCGTATTCAACCTCGAAAAGGAACGCAAGTCTTCCACGAACGGCAATTACTACTATTACTACTATTACGACGAGGATGGCAAGAAGAGCAAGCACGCTCATAAGAACAGCCGCAAGAAGTCCAAGCACAACTAAGCTGCTGGGCTTCAGGGTTTCCGCCCTCTATCGCGAGTCGGAAACCAGTCTAAGTAACCGAAAAGGGGTTGCAGCAAATCGTTAAGATTCGCTGCAACCCCTTTTCCATGCCCAAATTTTTTGCCTTCAGCCGGCTGGCCCGCAACTTCGCATCAGCTGCGGAGGAGGATTTCCTCCAGGGCGCCGATCACCGCATCGGGCATGCCGGAGGTGACAAACAGCTCGTTGCTGAAACGGGGCGCGGTATCGAAGGTGCGCAGAGCCCCGAGCGCACGCACTCCTTGCTCACGAATCGCCTGCATCGCATGCTCTTTGGAAATGTACGGCATTTGCGCATGCAAGAGCACGTCAAGCACGTCCTGTTCGACTGAATTCTCAGCAATCTGCAGTCCGTCTGCAATCGTAACGTTCAAGCATGCAGTAGACGGCACGTCGCGCACAACGACCGACAGACTCAACGTCTGCTGATCGTATGTAATTTCTGCAGTATTGCAAGCTTTACCGCCAATTTCGATACGAACGTTCTGCGTATCTGACTGCGCAACTCCACGGAACACAATCTCCCAGTTACGCTGTGCCGGAATGGCTTCAGCACAGCCTTCCACCGGACTGATGGTGAACTGCGTGGCATTGTCCGTATTCTTCCAGTCAAGGCTCATGCGCGTATCGGCAACATGAATTTGGCCATCGCAAGACTCGGCAGATGCAGAACCGGAAGCAGCAGAGGCCACAGAACCATCGTCTTCCTTGAGTGTGAACGAACCGTTCGCACCGGGGAACACCAGCACCTGCAGGGACTCCGGATTGCCCAGATCATTCACCTTATTGCCCTCGCCAAGCTGCTGCAACGGCACGATACCGCCAGCCTTGGCAAACACCGGCATACGGTCGATCGCACGCCACACTTCCAAACGACGCCCGGACTCTCCTGCCGAAACGTAACGGCGACCATCGAAGAAGTCATACCATTCACCTTGCGGCAGCCATGCTTCCGTGCTACCCAGCTGCGCGGAATCGTCATTGTCAGAAACAATTGGTGCAACCAGCAGCTCAGTGCCGAAACGGAATTCATCCGGCACCTCGTACGCCTGCGGATTGTTCGGATCCGCCCAATACATCGGCTCCACCAATGGCATGCCCTCGAACGCGGCGCGATAGTTCATGGTGTACAGGTACGGCAGCATCATATGGCGCAGTCGCAGCGAACCCACCATGGAATCGCGCACTTCCGCGGAGAAGTTCCACGGCTCCTTGCCCATGAACTGCGAATTGCTGGAATGCAGGCGATTGATCGGGCTGAACGTGCCAAGCTGGTACCAACGGGCTTCCAAATGCTCGTTACGATAGCCACACATATGACCGCCAATATCGTGACTCCACCATCCGTAGCCGATATTCGACGCGGTAGCAGTGAAATACGGCTGGAACTGCAAGGATTCCCACGTAACAATGGTGTCTCCCGAGAAGCCGACCGGATAGCGGTGCGAACCCGGGCCAGCATACCGCGAGAAGGTGAGCGGCCAACGGTTGTTGCGTTCCGTGCAACTCACGTTGCGTTCGGATTGCTCGACATGCATTTCATGCTCATCGCGAGCGCCCGGCTCGGCGCACTTTTCGCATTCGCAGTTCTCATTTACATTGCGTTCGGAAGAAGTCTCGTAGCGCCCGGAATCCAGGTAGTGCAAGTGGTTGAGCACCCACAGCGGGTCAAGTCCGGGCTGGCGGGTCACGCCGCCTTGCTGCCAGTCGAGCCACCAGAAGTCAACGCCTTCGGCTTCCATACGATGATGCATGTCGAAGTAGGCGCTTACGAAATCCGGATTCGTGAGGTCGAATTCCACTGCCTCTTCGGTTGCGGGATCAATGCCGACGCGCTTGGCCACCGCCTCATAGTCGTCTTCGAACGCGCGCACGCCGTCTCGCGGATGCACGTTCAACGTGGCTTTCAGGCCGCGCTCGTGCAAGTCGCGCAAGAACGCCTCATGATCGGGAAACAGCTGCTTATCCCACGAATAGCCGGTCCAACCGGAACCGTATTTCGGATCGACATCGTCCACGCGGTGCCAGTCCATGTCGATCACGGATGTGGTGAATGGAATGCCTTCGCGCTTGAACCGGTCCATGAGCTGCAGGTATTCGTCTTGCGTGTAGCGGTAGTAGCGGCTCCACCAGTTGCCGAGTGCGAAGCGCGGCAGCAGAGGCGTTGGTCCGGCCAGCTTGTAGAAGTCTTGCACCGCTTCGGTGTAGCGGCGGCCATAGCCGAAGAAGTAGAAGTCGGTTTCCGCGTGATCGCGTGGCATAACCCAAGCCCCCAGCGGATTCGGTTTGCCGTTCACTTCGTATGCTTCCACGATCACGTTCGCGGCGGAATCATCGAGTACCGCCCATCCGTCTCGCGAAATCACACCATCGTCCAGAGGAATTTCGCCGTTCGCCTCGTCGAGCGTGCGCGCGGTGCCTTTAAGATTATGCTTCGGTTCGTCGCCGTAATGCCACGTATTGAACTGGGTGTCGGCCACGCCCTTGACGACTACGCTCAAGCCTTCTTTGCTGAATGGCTTGCCATCGTACGTCACATACAGCGCGGGGGTGTCAACAATGAGCAGTCCGTCGCGATGCGACACCGTGAACTGCGTATCGGCACCGAAATCGCGGTTGACCACCATCTGCGTGAGATTGTCCTCAAATTCGCCGGAATCAGACCATTCGAAACGGATCAGCGATTCCGTTAGAATGCCAATCCTCCAATGATCCCCTTGTAAAACCGACGATTCTCGCATTTTCGGACGTGCCTTGCGCACATAGTCGACGAATACCGTGCCGGTTGCGTTATCTAATGCGTTGTTTGCCATGCTACTCCTGCCTTACTTGCCACTGCCCGTCGCAATACCTGCGATGAACTGCTTCTGGAAAATCATATACACAATGATCACTGGAACAATTGCCAACGAAGTCGCTGCGAACAATCCGCCGTAATCGGTGCCGTATTGTCCGTTGAAGGCCTTCAGACCGACAGCGAGCAGCTGCTTGTGTTCGTCAGTGATCATCAAGAATGGCCACAGGTAGTCTTCCCAATTCCACAGGAAGGTGAAGATGGCGAGTGCCGCGATGGTGTTATGGCTCATTGGCAGAATGATGCTATGGAAGATTCTGGTTTCGGATGCGCCATCGAGTTTCGCCGCTTCAATGAGTTCGTCAGAAATTCCCGAGATGGATTGGCGGAACAGGAAGATACCGAATGCGCTGATCATGCCAGGAAGCACGAGCGACGTGTAGGTGTCTTGCAGACCCCAGTTGGTGAACATTTCGTATTGCGGAATGATGGTCACTGCCCAAGGAATCATCATGGTGCTCATAACGATGCCGAAAAGCAGGTTGCGACCACGGAATCGCATTTTAGAGAACACGTAACCAAGCACTGCACTTGTGTAGATTGCAATACCGGTTTTCAGTACTGCTACGATCAGCGAGTTTGCGAACAATCGCAAGAAATTGAACTTTTCTTGGATGCTCACATAATTGTCAATCGTGGATGGCTTAGGGAATAATCCTCCGGTCACTTTGACGATTTCGCTATTTGGCGCGAATGATGAAATGAACATCCAAACAAATGGAACAATGGTGATGATGGCGGCGATGAAGAGCAGAATCGTAAGAATGATGCCGCCAATTTTACGTGATTTCATGCCAGTTCCTCCGAATCTCCAGAAACCTTGAACATGATGAGGGTGAGCACACCAGTGAACAGGAAGAGCACAACTGCCTGAGCTGACGCGACGCCGAAGTTGTATTTCTGGAATGCCTGATCAAAGATGAGATAGCTGATGGTGTAGGTTGACGTGCCCGGACCGCCTTCGGTCATGACGAGAATCTGCACGTATGCCTGCAGGTAGCTGATCAGTGACGTGATGACAATGAACAAGGTGGTTGATTTAAGCAACGGCAGGGTGATTTTGAAGAAAATCTGCACTGAGTTGGCACCGTCGATGGCGGCCGCCTCGTACACGTCTCGAGGAAGATTCATGAGACCGGCCAAATATAGAACGGTCGCGTAGCCAAAATCCTTCCAAATGGTCATGATGATGACTGCCGGCATGGCCCATTTGGTGTCGTGCAGCCAGTTGATGTCGAGTCCTGTGATTTTGTTTACCATGCCGAACTGCGGGTCGAACATCCACATCCACACGAAAGAGACTGCCACGAGCGGAGTGATAGTCGGCATGTAGAACAGACCTCGGAGGGTGTCTTTGCATTTGACGAGTTTGGCGCTGAGCAGCAGGGCCAAGCCGAGACCAAGCACAATGCGGAAGAGTGTGGAAACACCTGCGAATACCGCCGTGTTCCCCATGGAAGTCCAGAAAAGTTTGTCTGTGAGGATCTGTTTGAAGTTGTCGAGTCCGACCCAATCATAAGTGCCAATCAGAGGATTCCAGTTATGCAAACTGCCCGCGAAGGCTTTAAAAATTGGGTAGGCCAGGAAAATGGCGAAATAGACCACCAAGAAGACAACAGCCATGTTGCGTAGGGTGAAAATTCTCGATACCAGAGATTCACCATTTTTGTTTTTCATTGAATCTCGCCTCTCTGTGAGCCGATTCGACCGTTTTGTTACGCAATACAGAATGTCAGATCGAATCGAATAAGAAGATTGAACGTATCTCGTAGATAAAAAGGCAGTCGCGGCGCGGAAGAAGAATCGTACCGCGACTGCCCGGATTGGAAAAGGGATTGGAAAGGATATATCGGTATTACTTATGTTCGTCGAAGTAAGCGTACTTGCTTTCCATTGACGTGAAGTCAGAGCTCTTCATGTCGGTATCCATCTGATTCTGGGCCTCCTTGAGAGCCTTATCGATGGACATGCCGTTCTGGAAGACGTTCTGGAAAGCAGTGGTGCCGCTGGATTCAACGGTGGATGGTGCCGGTCCCGGCCAGATCAGTCGGTCTACGCGTGGCTGGATGGCGGCCATGACCGGCTTGGAGAGAATGTCCTTGTCGTTCTGCAGCGAGGTCTTGGCTGGGAAGGAGTTCAGTTCGGATACCGCTTCACGAATGTAATCATCGTTGGCGAGCAGGTACTTGATGAAGTCCTGGGCAACGGCCTGCTGTTCTTTGCTCTGGTTCTTGTTGACGCCCGGAGTGGATTCGCCGTTGTAACGGTCGTATGCAAACGGAGTGTCTTCGGAGAAGGTTGGGGTGGCGAACACGCCGTAGTCAATATCTGGATACTTTTCTTTCAGCGTGCCTTCCATGTGGCCCCAAGCGTAGATCATCGCAGACTGGCCGTTACCGAAGCTTTGGGTGTAATCGTTGCCGAAGTCAACGGATCCGACCTTGTACTTGTCATACAAATCCTTGAGGAACTGCATGTTTTCTTTGGTCACATCGTTGTTGTAGTTGGCTTTCTTGCCATCTTCGCTGAAGAGCAGTTCACCCTTCTGATAATTCAGACCTTGATAGATGGCGCTGTAGGCGTCGCCGTTGAAGTTGAAGCCGGCCTGCGTCATCTTGCTGCCGTCGGTTTTGGTGAGCTTTTGGGCGACCTGGATGAATTCGTCCCATGTGGTCGGAATGTCGGCGTCGGTGAGGCCCGCTTCGCTCCACAATGTCTTGTTGTAGTAGATGTTGCCGGTGTTGATCACGGAGTCGATGTACTTGACTTTGCCGTTCTCATCTTCATGTACGGATGCGGTGGAGTAGTCGGATTCCAAAGACTTGGTGTCGATATCGTAATCCGCTGCGTATGGACGAATCAACGCATCGTAAGAGTTGTGGATGTTGAAAACGGCCGGACCGTTTTTGCCTTTCAGAGCCAACGGCAGCTTGGTCCAATAATCATCCCATGAAACATTCACCGTTTTGATGGTGACGTTCGGATACGTCTTCGTGTAGGACTCAATCATCTTGTAGACAGGATCCGTGCCCTTGCTGCCCCAGCTCCAGTACTCGAGCTGGATTGGCTTGCCGTCGTTCACGAGATGATTGGGGTCGTAGGTGATGGTGTTGCCGATAACGTCAAGCCCTTTGTCGGCTTTCGTATCGGTTGTGCCGGACGCGGCATTGCTGTTCCCGCACGCAGCCAAGCCGACGATGCTCAAGGCCGCCACTGCCACTGCGATACCTTTGTTGATTTTCATATCTCTCCTTACGTCCTCGTAAGCCTTCATCCGCCCCTTGCGGACAAGCAATAGCATACGACAAGGGTTTCATATTGGCAATTCAAGGTTTTTTAAAATGTAAACGGTTTCATTTGAAACCCGTTTCATCTCACCGCTGTGAGCGTGCACACATTGTTTTTCATACGGCGTGTCGTATCGCAACCCTTTTCATTCATCTTTCAACTCTGTAGCCATGAGGACGGTAATGATGGTAGGCTGAAACAAACAGTGAAAAACTTTCGGAGGCACCATGAAAGCGAGCATCGGCGATGTGGCACTGAAGGCAGGCGTATCGAACGCTACAGTCTCACGCACTTTCGCACACCCTGAACAGGTGTCAGAGGCAACACGGTTGAAAGTGCAGGCCGCAGCCGATGCGTTGAATTTCAGCGTTTCCAGATCGGCAGGAATTCTTAAATCCGGTAGAACCTATCGCATAGCATTATTGGTCGGCAGCGGCGTCATCGAATGGTTCACCGCCGAAATCATTGCCGGACTTAACGATGTTTTGCGTGACGCCGGGTACGATCTGGTCATCTACCCCATCGAGGGGTCGGAGGCGCGTGACGCATTCTTCGAGGAACTTCCCGTACGCAGCAACGCCGATGCCGTATTCGTTTCCTCATTTGGCATCAGCCCCGACGAGGTCAAACGTCTCGGAACCGCAAAAATTCCGATTATCGGCATCAATACCACCAGCGAAGGATTCGATGCAACTGTCGGTATCAACGACAAAGAAGGCATCAAACTCATCGTTCGGCATCTCGCCAAGCTGGGACATCGTAACCTGCTGTATTTATATGAAAGCTTTTCCTCCACATTGGGATTCAGCTCATTTAACCGTATTTCCGGATTCCAGGAAGCCTGCGATGCAGTTGACGGACTGACCGCCCGCACACTGGCAGTGCAAAAAGGCGACAGCATTCTAGATGCGGCAATTTCCGAAATCATGGCGCAAGACAACCCACCCACCGCATTGTGTTTCCATCAGGACTCACAGGCAATTCCATTGTTCTTCCGCCTTCAACGCAGCGGCCTTTCCGTGCCTGGAGATATTTCCGTAACCGGATTTGACGACAGCACCTTCGCCAAAGAAGCTGAGCTAACCACCGTTCGACAGCGCCCATACGACATGGCCGTCGATGCGGCACAAAAGGCTCTGGCGCTCATCGAAGGACAACCCATCGAGGAACCATTCGAGACATTCCCCGTTCAGCTGCAAGTACGAAACTCAACCGCAAAACCACGCACCGCTCCCCTGCTGTAGGCCGCAGCGTGTACTCGCGTGAAATCACTTCGCGTAATACCCCACACCAACCGGTCTATCTGCGTTATGTATGGCAGATTTTGCTTTTCGTACGGAAACATCTCGCTTATATATGGCACGCCGCCTGCGAAAACAGCCACTTCGGGGGTACGTTTTTGAGGTTTTCGCCGCATGTGTCTGCCATATGTAAGTGAGATGTCTCCGGTCAGGCCTCCGAATCTGCCATACATAAGCGAAATATGAGCAAAATGCAGGCGAGGCACGCTCCATAACAAAACAACGCATGCAAAGACGAACGAGGCTCAATTATTAATTGCTGATTGGTTTTGCAGTAAATCAATCTTTTCATTAAGTTTTTCTACAGAAGAAAAGGCCACGGTATATTTGGTAAATCCATCTTTTTCCTGAGGATTTCTCCATATGTCTTCTGGGGTAATACCACTTCGTTTAGCGTATTGATTCAGTTTTGCAATCAACGAGACAAAGTTTTCATCGTCAGTATTCAAGGTACGATTTTTATCATTGAATAACTGTCTATAGGGCACATCGAGATGCTGGATGATCTCTCGAGCCACGCCAATATTGGCATCGTCAATACCTTGTTCGTCAAACGCTCGATTAATCATTCTTACGCATAGATTCGATTCGAGTCCGAGTTCCCACAATTCCTTTACTCCATGTAGTCGTTCATCCTTGGTGGCCAGCTCGTCGAACAATTCGGTTCTATCCTTGTCTACAGTTTTGCCGGAATGACTCATCCACGCCTTTGCCGCTTCCAAAAGATAATCGAAATCTGCATCTTGAATATAAACAGACATATCCTCGACTATCTTCTGCAGCACAGGTTCAAGACGAGTATCTTCATCGGCGATGATCCTACATGCCTCATTCGGTCCAAGAAGATTCGGCGATAAGTAAGTAATAAATTTTGCAGATCGCAGCAGCCACGTTCGACGTGCTTCCCAACAAATATTAGGAATCATTCCAAAGGCGGTTTCAGTGTCGCCAATAATCGATTTATCATCCAACAATCGCGCATAGACATCGGGCTCACGTTTAAGATCGAATACTCTGGAATCACCCACTTTAATATTGGAAACCTGCTCATCCGAAAGTGGTGATTCGAGCTGCAACGAGCGAACCAGCGATTCCTTTTTCTTCGCATTGCAAACATCAAGAGGCAGGTTCAACAGTTTGACCGCAAGATTTCCCCTGTCAAATTCTGGGTCTTCCTTGGTTGATTCAAAGGAAGAATGCAGCTTTAGCCACTCACCACACGCATCCGCCTCCTCGACATCCCCAACAGACTCCAACACGGTCTGCAGATTCATCGGAGTAAACCAAATCGCATCATTCCGCAGTAACTCATTGACATAAGAAACGCTGATTCGTTTCCGTGTTTCATCGTCAATTCCCGAAGAAAGTCTGTTCTTTAATTCGTCCGACTCAAAATGAAGCATTCGAGCAGTATGTGAATGCTTCTTGATTATTCCGCTAACAACTTGCTCAAGCTCCACCCATTTATCTTCTGATTTGCGAGTGTCAAATATCGAGTGGACGGAGTCGCCCAACACTGCAACAATATCTGAATCGACATCCGAGGCAACAGTCCCATCAACGAAGTCGAGCGCATATTCAGATTCCTTCAGGAAGTCAAGATACTTGTCGACATTCTTAATGACGTATTGGTAGACGGGGGTGGAAATGCTTCTGATCTGGTTCAGAGCGAGCATTTCATGCTTTGCAAACGTGCCTTGCAAATCGTTAATCGCACAAAGAAGATTGCTTCTGGTGAAATCATACCCATCATGTTCAACGAGGAGTCTGCGCAATGGTTCACTCAAACAAGACAGATCTGGAGCGGAGTAGTGAGAGTCAAGCAGCACCTTGTCGAGTTGCTTTGCCACTTCTTCATCTAAAGAATCATCGCTGAATACGGGAATGAATTCCCAATGTTGTTGAATGAAATTATTGAAGGCATCGGAAACTTCGTATTGAACATTTTTATTCAAATGACGCAGTACAACGTCTAGGAAATCACACAAAGTTGTAGTGTCAGCTAACGTAGCAACATCGTCCGCCAAGAACTCCAGTATCTCCGAGCATGTGTCCGCCGCAAGCAGTTCAAGAACTTCAGCTGTTTTGTTTTCCTCATCGCTGAGAAACGCAAGCAAGAAATCCTTTGCCACACCCTTCAAGTTGGATAGATACGAGATAACCATGCGTAGCGTCTTTTTATCTTCATCTGCTTTTGACTTCACCAGGTAGTTGAGAATACTGATATTTAGCATCCACGCTTGTCCGAAGAGAGAATTATCTCGATGTCGCACGCGTTTCAGCACATTCTGTACATCCGCATCGTTGAGATGGAAAGAGAAATCAGATTTGTTCTCGTTAATATTGTGTATTACAAAATTTAGGGCATTCCTCGACATGCCTTCATCTGAATAAATCGTGGAATACAGCTTGTAATCTTGAGCGATCCAACCACCGGCAATCAAACTTGATAGCAACGTACCCTGTTCATGCAGATCGTCTTGGATAAACTGAGACAATGTCTGGCGGTCTGAATCATCGAACATGTCGGGACCCTCGAAATCTATCTCGCAGGCTTTATCATTCAGAAGATATTTCCAATCACCTGTCCTCAGATTTTCAATGCGGTTTTCAATTTTACAGATCCTCTGATTGACAGCATTCAATGTCAGCTGACTAATATCAATTGTCGTGTCAAGGTATTTTTCAAAAGTTTGTTTTGAAGGTGTGATTTCAATCGGACGCCAACCAGATTCGCCATAGAAAGAAGCGGTAATCTTAATTGTAGAATCCTTTCGCTTTGCTGAAAGCTCTTCCCAGGTGTGTGCTTCGCTCAATTTAGAGCCGCTATATCCAGAGATATTAATGTCATCATCATCGACTTTTCCGCCGCTGAGTTCCGCAATCCACGCTTTCGTCCGCTGCGCCAACTGGGAGGCAATTCTATCCGCCTCCATAGAGTCTAAAGCCATTTCCAAATCTTCTTGCGCGCTTTTGCGCCGTTGGGATAGCCTATAAATGCTATCTGTGGAAATGCTCCGTGCAGTCGAATATATTTTGTCGATCTTGCTGTTGCCTTCTCTCATCTTTTCCGCATCCGCAAGGTAACAGTTTTTATAAATCAAAAATGCGAGAAGATGCGCGGCGGATAGTCCAAGAGTATTCTCCTCATCTTTCTTATCATCTAGGTTAACATGCAGTCTTCTGCTGTACATGATGAAATCGTTGCGGATCGTTATCCAAGTACGCTGGTCTGGAATAAAACCGGCGACGTCTTCAAGTAGATCTCCGACTTTGTCTATTCGAGTGATTTCATCGCCTAGAGCGTTTCGTGCCGTTTGATGGGAATTATTTGAACTGACAAACGGAACTACTGAAATAATAAGATCGAAGAATTTCGCACGAGAGAAAGCTCCTATTCGCCTTTCTTCACTTAATGTTTCTTCCGAGGCCTTGATACATTGATCATCAAACACGGCGTCACTTATTGCATAAATAAAACGGATAGTTCTTCCATCTCGACGAGATCTTTCCCCAGTAATAACTGGATCGTCATTCAGAATCTGATTTAATTCACGTAATGAATCGAAGATTTCAGGGCTTTCAAATCGGTCGAGATCTTCGAAAATCACGGTTTCGATCTTTGATTTTTCGAATAGGTATACAATTTCGTCAAGATACTGGTCAAAGTATGAGTCAACTCCCTGATCCAATTTCAACGAGGCACCACTCACATTAACTTGCCCGATTTTCAGATTGCTTTTTAGAAGATAAGAACAGATCATCCATGACGCCGCGAAAAGAAGCACTAGCAAGACTACATAGCCTAGCAAAAACTTCCCTGATGGACTTATCGCCCATTTATCGATAAACGGCAAAGAAGACAACAATGATTGCCCGAATTTACCTAAATCATCACCGAAAAATGCCCCCAACAACATCGTCAGGAATACACTCGTCATCAAGGAAAACCCTATCTTCTCCCATTTGCCCTTCTCATGAATCCGATGAAATCTAGAGAGCGGGACATCTTTCGGATCGACACCGTACAACAGTTGCTTCACAATCTCCCGCTGAATCCGATTCGTCGGAGTGTCTGTCGAAAAATCATCTGTAGGGCCCTTAGAGCCATGCCTATTTTCATTATTATCAGATCGCCGTTCAGCATTACCGCAACAGGATGCCAGCGGAGCAAGCGAAATGTTCTTTGTGCTACACGGTTTTACCCCTTCAAAGTCTTCGACCACTTTCTCGAGGATGCTGCTCTTTCCCGAACCATACGTTCCAGATATCGCTATATTTCTTAGCTTGCCCTTCTTATCACTTCCTATGGCACTTTTGAGAGCATCGACATATTCACTATGATGTTCCGCCTGATATTCCGGATACAGCGGATTCAGTTCAAGAGCGTCCTGCTGTTCTGAGACATTCTTCACTTCTTGAGAATCCGTCATATCAGTGACACCTCTAACTTCGCACTCCTCCATGACCGACCCCTCTTTCTCCAAACCAGCCTCATTGCTCCGCTCGACATTCCGCGACAAATCATACACCCTGGATTGGCAACGGTGTGTTGGACGGGTCCTTAGAGGACGAGTCCCTGTTCGGTGAATTCCTTCGGACTCCGGTATCCGAGGGCGGAGTGGAGCCGCTGGTCGTCGGACCACCACACGCAGTCGTCGGGGTCATGCCTCGGCTGCTCGATCGTGGTGTAGTGGTTCCGGTACACGAGCTCCTTCTTCAGCAGCCTGTCCGCCGACGCGGACATAGGTAAGATCGCTCGCCAGATGCGCGTGCGGGGCGTAGCCGTCGAACTCGCGGTCCAGCAGGTTCGCGAGCTTCGCCTCGTTGACCCGCGTCCCGTGCGGTTTGAATCGTCTGCGCGTGTACGCGCTCGTCATGCCCTGTTCGTGCATGATGCCGCCGATGCGCCTCCTGGACGCGGTGACGCCCTTCCTTTCCAAGGCGGCCTTGATCTTCCTGGCGCCGTAGCGTCCGCGGCTGTCGCGCCGGACCGCGCGCACGTCGCCGGCGATCGGATCCACACGCTCCGTCCCGAGATGCCCGGTCATCCAGTAACAGGTGGATCGGGGACGCCCAGCATCCCGCATCGCGACGATATCGGGCGGCATTGGCCCGTATCACGCCTGCCTTCGTGTGAATACCGGCGCCGCTTGTTCTGAAACGTCCGCCTCCATCTCCAACCGCCGGTCGCGGATGTCTTGGACCCAGCGCCGCAGGGTCGATCGCGCGATGTCGTACTCGGCCCCGATCTCCCGGGATGGCTTGCCGCTCTCGCACGACTGCACGATCTGCCGTTTGAACGCCCCGTCGTAGTGGCGGGGATGTTTCGGGCCGGCCATCATCGGCCTCCAATCCCACGTCATTCGTCCCTCATTGGACTGTCTAACACATTGTAGCCAATCCACGCACGACGTGATGCACCTCGACGGCATCCACCTGCACCGCGACACGGTTGTGCTCATCGCGGTCTCCGGCGGCCACGTAGTCGGATGGCACGTGGCGAGGAGTGAGACGTGCTCGGCCTGGTCGTCGCTGCTGTCTAGGATCGCGCCACCACATCGTCGCGCGTCTCGGACGTCAGAACAGCCGCCGAGTGGATGGCGTCGTACAACCAGTGAGAGCGGAACTTCGCCGGATTCCTCGACCAGAAGAGCCGTTGGGAGGACGGCATCATCGCGGACCAGCACATGCACCTGGCCAAGACCCGCCGGATGGTGCACGGACGGATCAGGGATGGGCAGCCATTCACGTTCCTCGACCCGCCGGACGGGTTCGCGGAGCCGATCCCGTCCTCGAGCAAACTCATCGAGTCGTGGAGCGCGCGCATCCGAGACATGCTGCGCCACCACCGCGGCCTGTCCCTAGCGCGGCGGATCAAGGCGATCTGCTAGTGGTGCCACCAGCGCATTGAGGATCCGGAGACGGACATGCAAGCAAGATTCCTTCACTACGTCCGATCAGAACTAAATATCGAGATCGCCAGCGTCTCACCGCTTCATTTGTTCTTGAGCTATGTTATCATTTTTCTGATTTAGTCGACAGTATTGTCCCAGCAGCTCGAAAGGACGTCGCATTCTCCAATGTCTCATATGTCGCCACATCCAGTTATCCTTAACTAAGTAAGGAGGAACCATGGAAACCAAGCCTGAAGCTCCCATCGCCAAATCTGAGATGTCTTCGACGGAAGCCGCTGAATTTTTGCATGTGACTCGCCGCAGTGTCGCACGTTTTGCCACGGAAGGGAAACTCGCATCACAAAAAAAAGGTAATAAGCTTTTCTTCAAAAGGAGTGATGTGGAAGATTTTGCTCTCAAGCGCGGAATAATTCAACCGCTTGAGACTGAGCCACAGTCTCGCATACTTACAGTTGCTCAGTTAATCTCGACAGTCAAAGAAGAAGTCGACACTTTAAAAGAGGAAATCAACGCCAAGCAACAGCTTCTGGCGGAGAGAGAAAAATTCCTGTCAGACCTTCAGTACGCAGAACGACGCTAACGGACTGACAAAATAAAACAAGATGCCAACGTCAACGTTCTAAATCATCGCTGGCATCTTCTTTATCGAAAGGAGGAGCAATAATGAAGGATCTGATCGTTATCATGATTCTCACAATTGTGATTATCTCTACCCTTTAAAAGGTAGTATAACACCTATTTTTTCTTTATTTGTAAAAGATAGGTAACAGCATGTGATTCGCATATCCTGATTTTAAGCTTAGTGTCGGATATGCGAATCGCATGCTATGCATAACACAACCAAGGAAAAGTATGCCCATTACAGAGTTAAGCAAGTTCGGAACAAGTCAGTCTTAACCACCAGCACATTTTTTCTCGTCATACTACTGGTAGTCGCTATTGATGCGCAAGGAATATCGCAGCGACCATTCGACGGAAAAACATAGTCCCACTAGAACACAGGCAGACGGGCACACTGATTTCAGCTGGGTAGTGCCCAAAAGCGTGCAAGTCCGTGGTGATCGGACATATGCAAACTCAGACGTGAACCATAAAATTAACAAAACAATCGGTAGTGTTTGTGGTTATAGGTCAGAGTCCTCCAGAAAAATTTGTCCTTTCCGCTTCCGTTTAATGCATCAAATCGGGAGGATGATACAATCTTTCTTCTTACGCAGCTATTTCGACCACAGCACCGCCCACCTGAATTCGTCTGGGACATTCATGACGCATTCGCGTGACCTTCATGTAGTTTTCGCGTCTACACAACCTACCGCAACGCCGCTTTTCCGGACTTGTGCAGACAGCAAAACTGAATGTACTTTTTTATGCGGTTACATGTACTTTTATTCACGATAAAGTTGGGCAGTGTCCAGTTTGCGGAGGTCGTTCTTCTTTACAGAAAGACGACCTTCGTGCTTTATTGAAACCCTCACGAGTAAACAGACACAACACGATGGACTTCTATCACATTCGAAAAACAAATCACGCTTCTCAATTCACGCTTTTACGAGCATCCTCAAGAAATGGAAGGTAAACCTCAGTAAATTGGGAAACAGTCATTATTTTAACCCAACTATAACGAGACTCGGAGGCGCTGATTCCTTTATGCAATTTAAATTCACGAACTGAATCTTGTATATGCATAAGCAAAGGATTTGGTCCAACAGAAACCATACAATCCTTCTGGCGTTGCACCCTTTCATCCCGGACAACGACGATCACGCCAAAATGTCGACCAAGAACTTCGGCACTTATCACCCCATCGCACTCCAGCATATAAGCAGAATCATTCAGTTTTCTTTCTATTTCCTGAGCCGGCTTCTGTTTAATTGTATAAACGCCAGTTTTTTGATCATAAGCAACGATATTACCGTTTTTATATTCAACAAAACAGAAAAAATTATCACTGATATTTGATTTGCTTAGACCGTCACATGATGAGGGCCGTAGTATTTCATGCTGTTCACCGTCAACTGATTCGTTCTGTCCATCACACGATGGAGAAGACGACACAGTATGGTTTTCACGGAATGTCTCCGCATATAAGTCGAAGTTGATTTGCCGTACATCTTTCTCTACAAGCGATTCTCCCCTGCTCACGTCGAAGGACAACCGAGCAATCGTTTCAACGGGATCGCCAAATTCATCTTGCTTATCTGGATCAGTCTCCAAGAACCTATCCATCTGCATCTTCAGGAAAGAAAGACATTCATCTGGCGTCAGCATTTTGCTTCACCCTTTCATATCCTTCTCAGCGACCGCTTTCTGAAGCGTCAAGAATGGACGAGCCATTCTATCGAAAGTATCAGCAATACCTGCATCGTCAAGTTGAACAAATGTCGAAGAGCCATCATCCTGCGACTCAGCAGTGTAAACCGACGTCTGATCCAAATAGTCGAGAATGTACGCATAGTCCACCAAGGCTTGCAAGAAGTACGGGCTGTGCGTAGTAATGAGCATTTTCACATTCAGTGTTTTGGCCGTAAGCACCAATGCGTGCGCGTACGTGACCTGCCATTCAGGATGCAAGTGGATTTCCGGTTCATCCAGAACGAGTATGTCATCATCTGAAACGATTCCATTCTCGATAAGGAAACGGATAATAGCAAATGCTTTCACCCCCATAGAAGCATTGCCGGCCTGAATCGGATTTTTTACTTTCTCGTCAGTATTGATTACCAAGCCAGACGGAGATGGCGCGAGAACAGCGTGAAACGCATTATCGAACACCGACAATACTTCCTGCATTTTTTCTTGCGCAACTACCGACCCAGCCAAATCGTCATATATATCCGACCGAAGATCTTCCATTCGATTAAGCATCGCCTCGATAAGTTCATCTCTGTATTTAGGCCCCCATGACGAGGATAGTCTTCTTCTGTGCGCAACTGAGATGTTATCGATCAGAGAAGGATCATCAAGGATGTAGATATTTCGTCTTTCGTTCGTTGCAGGGAGACTTGAAACGCATCTATTGTCAATGAACTTGACTTCTGTTCTGATCATCTGAAAATACGATCTCGGACTCATCACCTGAAGAAGGAAACAGTCCCTTAATCTGTTCCCCAAATTGGGTTTCAAATGTTCTTTGCGTAATTATTTGAGCATTCTGTTCATCCGAAACGCTGAGCAATTCTGCAATACGCTGACGAATGACAATATATTTCTCATCCTCGCCAAAATGCTTAGCGGCAGAGCTAATTGTCTCTAAATCATCCCATCTAAGCCATCTCTCTTGCGAAAGTGATTCTTTTTTGCACTCGCCATCATCTTGTGTAGCAATGTTTAAGAAACCCGCAGAAACGTCCTCTTCGCTCCTTTCCGAACCATATTGAACCTCTTGAACTATTTTTTCGGCAAGCACCCTCATAGTTCGGCTACTCACCGTTTCCTCCAAAAACACACCGGTAGAGGAACGTGAATCTTTTATCGCAATAGGAGCCATCTGAGACATCGCCCGAAAAACGGACCGCACTAGCCTATCGCGCACATTGGAATCATAATTATGGAACGGTGACAGCAGGGAATATAACGCTTTCCCCAAAGTGCTCTTGCCGGTATTATTGGCAGCTGCAATCACTGTTATTCCATCAATGGCAATGTCGGCATGCCGAACCTTACCTATGTTCCGGATTTCAAGTCGCATATTGCCTCCACTTATAATTACACTTTTCTACTCATGATAGTGCACACTTCTGCTACACAAAGACTTCATTTTTACGCCACTCACGACGAATCTAAATCTAATTTCTCCAGTTCTAACTCGTCTACCTCAGAACTACGATTGCTAGAATGTGATAATGTCCAGATTTTACGCACTTTGAGGATAACGTCCGAATTCTTGCGCACTTTGGGTTTTCAGGCCTGACGTGAAAGGCATGGCCCCGCGTCCTGTGCACGATTTCTTCATTCGCCAAAACGAAAAACCGCGATTGGAAACCAGGAGACGGAACCATGCCCGAGAACATCATACGGATCGACCGGCACATGTCGGGGCCAGACTCGACCGGCTCGTCACGCAGAAGGCGTCCGAGGTACTCAACGCGATGCTCGACGCCAAAGCCAACGAAATCCGCCAGGACCGTCCATGTACGAGCGTTCCGGCGGACGGAAGGCATACCGCGCGGGCCGTTACTGGCTCGGGCTCACCGCCAAAGCCAAGCGGGTCGCCCGCGGAGATGGAGGGGCGGAGGCTCGGGGCGGCCGCCAGGTGCCTGCGCGAGGGCATAGGCGAGGCCACGACCTACCTCCTGCCCGAGTTCCCCGCCGAGCACCGCAGAAGGATCCGCACGAACAACATGATTGAACGGCTGAACAGGGAGATCCGCCGCCGCACGCGCGTCGTCGGTTGCTTCCCGGACGGCGACAGCGCGCTGATGCTCGTATGCGCGCGCATACGGTACGTGACCGCGAACGAGTGGAGCTCGCGCCGCTACCTCGACATGTCCCGGCTTGGCGTCACGCTGGAGGAAGCGGACTGATCATCGTGCCACGGGCGGCCATGACCCAAAGTACGCAATCTTTCGGGCACTACCACGCGGTCCTCAGGGGTCCGGGAAGCGTCATCTAGAATGTGAAAACCCGCGCAAGGGGCTTCAGGGACATGGGCTATTCCAGCACGATGATCTATCTGACCTGCGGCAAACACGACCTACGAACCATCATACCTGACAGAATTCACCCACACCAAACAGCGAAAGGCTAGATTATTTAGGTAAAAAAGTTGTGCCTCCGACTGCTGTGACAGCCGGAGGCACAACCCAAGGAATTGCATATCTAGCCGACTAGACTCTACATAGGATGCCCGTCACCCATCAGTTTTCTTCGGCAAATGGCTCGTAGGTTTGTCGGGAGATAAAACTGAAATAGTGTATTTTGTCCCACTCACGCGGATTTCCGAATTCCAGCATGCGTACGTTGCGGTTATCGTAGGTATGCGCATAAAGGACACGGTTCCTGATGTCGTATGCTGCAGTGTATTGGGTCCATGGGACTAGCACCTGTCCGTTTCCCACAGGGCGCAGAACTCCCTTTGGATTATTGACAGCAGTCAGCAGCTGGAACACCTCGTTGATGGCGGAATCATCATCGACAGGAAGGGACATGAGCTTGGTATATGCCGCCCGCAGAAAGCGTGTGTCCGGCTTATAGTCAGAAGGTATTCCATCAATCCGCTCGTCCATTCGTCGAGCTCGATAGACTCGATTGGCTCATTAATGTCGTATGAATAGTGACGATGAGTTGAACGCTCCAGATGCATCTTAAGATTGGTGACATGCCAATCAAAGGTGGGAGCATTGGCGAAGACGCCGACCTTGTTCTCGTAAATTGCGAAACCGTTGGTGGAGGACGGTTCGACTACGATGGAGCGTCCCGATTCGTCTTGGAATACGCTGTGCTGTGGAACGGATCGCCCCATCATCGGGCCTGGCGCATCCACGATTCCAACTTCGCTATTCAGACGCTGCTTGACCTCGTCCAGTGAACAATAATGCGTAAGAATCCAAGTAACAAGCTCTTCTCCTCGCAATGGCACCTTGCCCTGGGCTTGTATCTCCTCATCGGAAGCGTAGCGGTACCAATGGTCGAAGTAGAATGATCCCCCACATATGCCTTGTTCGTTAATGCCGTCAAGAATCACCGGATGGGCATGGACGTCTGTTGCCCGGGCGATTCCCATAGTGGCGATTTCTGCCATAAAGGGGGTGTACGTGGATTCAATCTTTGTTCCTGCCGGGATTTTCATTCCAGCATATTCAAAATGCTGCTCGAAGTCCTGGGTGCGACCCCAATAAGGTTTTCCTTGATTGCTTATTATCTCTATTCCCGTGCACATGATAAACCTTTCGATTGAGGTGAAATGCATCCTGCAGCCGCGATGGAGATACATTCCAGTGTCGCGGACCATTGGGCGTTCCTACGCAATGGACTGTGACGCCGCCACATCGGATTCGTTTTTAGCCGATGGGATCGCAGCAATGACCGCACCCGCCAATGCGACGAATGCGCCAAGCACCGTTACCAGATAGACTTGCGTGCCAAGAGCCGGAACCAGCCAATCGATAAGCATAGAACCAATTAGCTGACCTGCTGTTGAGGCCAGTCCTAGAAGCAATAGGCCAAGTCCACGCACCAGTAGGCCCATCAGGGCGATGGACAGCAAACCAAGCGGGCCGCCGAACGGCTCGGCGCAGGCGTCGGAGCGGTCCACAACTGGGTCATGGCGTACCGGGAAGGCGGCATGGCCGCGCTGCGACCCAGGAACAGGAACGCCAGCCAGACCAACAAACCCGCGCCGCGGCGAAGCCGGAATGCCGGGGACGGCAACGATGACGCGGAGGCGTTGCGCCGGCGCATCGAGGAACTGGAGCCGAGGAACGCGTTGATGCGGGAGGTGGTGGAGGCACGCAGAAAAAGACCCGGGTGCCAACCCGCGGCGCCTGTCGAACAGAGAGAAGACACTGCCGGCCGACCGTTTGCGTCCGACGTATTCACTCAACTCGATGCGAATCGGCATCCTCAGGAAGACAACGCGGGCAAGCATTCCCGCAACCCAAACCTCCTTCCGTGTTTTTGACAAAACGCCTGCATTGGCGAGTGCGCGTTGGAATCACAAGAGGGTCAATATCAATGGCTGCTCCACCGTGGTCCGAATTCATCAAGAATATTTTTGACAGGCAACAGCACATTTCACTAAGAAAAATACCAATCAGAGGGTGGCCTTTCCGCGCAGCATATCATCCGACGCATGCGCTCCAACAATTTCAATCAAACAGATGTTGAGCAGTTTTACATGGCACTTATCAAAGATTCTGTTTTCTGCCGCTCCGCACTCAAAGAATTCAGCCAGAAAATACCGATCGCTTTTGCAGCCGCATCAATTAAGTGACTGCAAAAATCCATTCAATACGCTGCTGCCAGCAACACCTCGGAAAGCAAAATAAAAGTTTGACCAATATATTCGTAGGCATCGCCAAGCAATGCAACCGTATTAAAACTTGGTTCGATTAAGGTTCGATAAATCTGCCTCGCTATTTTTGCTTATGGCGAAGCAAAATACATCCTTCCCACATGGCTTTGCTGCTTTTTGTATCTTTTGTTGTTATCCGTTGCCACTTATCGGCATCGGCACGGCATGTCAGTATCATGTGCGTATGCGACTTATTGGCAATATTCTGTGGCTAATTCTGGGTGGACTGTTGCTCGCCGCCAGCTGGGCCATTATCGGTTTGGTGTCGTGCATCACCATTGTGGGCATTCCACTGGGCATTCAGGCGTTCAAGATGGCGGGGCTCACGTTGACCCCGTTCGGTAAGACCGTGGAGTATGGCGGCGGCGTGGGATCCGTGCTGATCAACATCATCTGGTTCGTACTGGCCGGTTTGTGGATGGCGATTGGCTACATACTTGCCGGCCTGCTGAACTGCGTCACCATCATCGGTATTCCGTTCGGTATCCAGTCGTTCAAGATGGCCAAATTAGCGCTATGGCCGTTCGGCTCGCAAATCCGCAGCTTGTAAATCACTTCAGATCACTTCACCCAGCATAGACGGCCATCGACTGCCGTCTTGCATATAAGTATCGAGGAGCTGCGGTCCGAACAGGCCGTGACCACTGCACCCTAAGCAACGAAACACGTCTCATTTCGCTTATGGCAGCTCCAGAGCGGCAAGGTTCAAAAAACTGAACAGTCGAACATACCTACCCAAATGATTGCTAATGTCAGCCGCCTTGTGAACAGGTTAAAGAATACTTGCGATAGCGGCTTCTCCAACTGTACGTTATCGAGAAGAAGACATACTCCCCCCGTCAAATACGGTTACTCACGCAGCTTGCTTGCCGCGAAGATAAACAATGGCAGCGCGGCGAACGCGTAGTTCTCGCACTGGATATACAGGTACACGATCAGGACAAGCCAGCAGATAACAGTCTTGCTCCAAACACCATGCTCGGCAGCTGCAGTATCGAAGACACGCGTCATGGAAACTATGGAAGCGATGACCAGCAGAACCAGGCCGATCAATCCGTATTCGGCGACGACGCTGGTATACGCACACATCGTCCATACGGTGTCCGCATTCATGCCGGCCGCAAATCCTGTGGCTGCGCCGCCGTTCATGCCAAGACCATTTAGTAGCTGCTCGGCCTTGGATGCGCCAGCCCACACCGCATTGATGATGTTGCCCGCACCATAACCGGTGAACATGGTCCATGGGTGGGTGAGCAGGCCGCAGAGCGGATCGAGACTTTGGTAGATTCTTGCAAAGAACGAACCATCCCCCTGCGCGCCGTTTTCGGCAATGGAAGTCAGCCTGGAGTCGGCAAGCACGCCCATCAGTCCAAGCAGGCATGCTCCGGCAAACTGCGCCATGCCACGCAGCCGTTGCTTCCGATCATGCCACGTGTTGTGCACGATGATGGCAACCAGCAGCGCCACAACGGAGTCGATGACGATTCTGGTGCCGGCCTGCATCAGCATCGCGCCGATCGCGTAGACGACGATGAGGTCACGCAGCCGTTTGGCATAGATGCTGTCGCGACCTCGCATCAGCCACATGAGGGGCAGCAGTATGCCGAACAGGTGCATGCCGATATAGCTGGGTTCCGCGAACAGGAATTGCGACCGACCGCCGCCCCACACCGAACTATCGGTGATGTACTGGCGGTACATGAGATGCGAGAAATAGTTGACGAGCGGCTCGAACCGCAGATGGATGGAGAACCATTGCACGACGCCCACGGCGAAGGAGCACCAGTAGGCCGCGATAAGCAGCCGGATCGGCATGTTCCAGGGGATGCGTTTGATATGGAAGGCGATGACAAGCGCACCCAACGTGGCAAGCATGCCGAACAGCCCGGTGAGGCTCATGAATGCGGCGTTGAAATGAATGCCGAAACGCAGCCACCCGGGAATGGACAGGATGATGCAGACGACCGGCAGCAGGAACAAGGGCAGATACTTCACGGCTACGATATGCAGCTGCCGCCAGTTGCACAGGCAGTAGACGGCGAATAGCACGGGACTGATCGGTGACCAGAACGGCGCGTACAGGCCGAGCGTGGTGCCGTCCACCGGGAGAAGCGCGATGCCCGGCAACAGCCAGATGACGTTTCGATCCTGCGTCGCCAGGAATCGCAGCATTGGGCGATAGGAAACGGCGCGCCCCGCCGATTGTCTGCCACTCGCTTGCGCCTGTGCAGCGGCATCATCAATTGCGACGCCAGCCTTGGCCTTGGCGGCCACTTCGCATTCACTATTGTTCGGTCGAATCACACGCGCCCCTTTCCGCAACCACCTTACTCGACATTGCACTATATGCACCCATTGATTTCACCGCGCAACGGATGATATTGCCACAACGATTCACGGCTTCAAATGTTCATTCGAACATGAACAGAACACGGAATACCATAAAAAGACAACACGCTTAATGTTATCTTTTTTAAAACCGCATGACACTTGCCGTAAACCCAGCTATGACAACGATTCACAAAACCACAATACACAAAAAGTTCATTTTTCAACCATTTCACCTTCTATATGCGTGATAGCATCAATAGCGAACACAGCAAGCGTTCACCCCACACAACACAAACCAGTCATACATAATGTTCATTTGCGATTACAAACGAACATGCATAATGCACATTATGCGTGGCTTATAGAAAGGCATTACCCATGGCAAACGAGAAAACCGTCATCACCGTGAATCTCGACATGTTCGACAAGGACGCCGACGCCAAAACAGCCGAAGCCAACAAGGTGGCGAAAAACCTGGGCATCAGCGATGAAGCACTCGCCAAGGTAGAGGATTTCAAGCAGGAGCTCACCGATCATGACGCTTGGGATCTACCGTTCATGGGCTATGTGAACGAGGACTGCTACGGATACGCCTACGTGCCGGACGCGGCCATCACCATGCATCCGTATCGGGACGCCCACAAGAAGTTCATGAATCTGCCGGATGACGCGCAGACCGCATTCGCCATCCGCATGCTGTTCACCCACCGCCCCGTCGACCGCTACGGTACCGACATGTTCCTGCATTACCACTGCGGATTCACCGTCAACTTCATTGGAGAAGGCGCCAACAAATACTGATCGCCTCAAGCACCGGTTGCTTCAGCTCAAGCCGACAACGACACCCTTGTCCCGCTGCCGGCTTTCCGAACTCCCTGAAAGCCCAAGCAACCCCGTAGCGCATTTGATTGGCGACACCTCGGATCCGCACCATTTTGAATACTCAGCTGTGCTGACCACACGCGTCCCCTTGTTGCCGGAGAGACATGGTTATATGGCTCAATTCTCGTTTGCGCCGGTCGCCGATTCTGGCGACGGTGCTGGGCTATTGGCAATGAGCAAGTGCAAATTCGATCCCCTGTGCAGGGAGGCAGTTCCGCTGCCTATGCGTTGCCAGGTTTCCCGGTAGTCCCCGTCGATTGCCACGTTTGCGCTTGCAATGAATTTCTTGAATTCGTCGATGTGCGTCGCATATCGGCGACGGAATTGTTGAGCCAGTTGCACCTTCTTATTATCCGAGAGTTCTTCAGATACGTTGTGTAGCGCATGTTCCATGTTTCGAGAGAAGAAATACATGGAGTACGGTATGCCGGTTCCTTGATATGTGATTGTGGAGATACCAGCGAGTTCCCTCATCGCACGTTTTTTTCGAGCGTTACGTTCACGCAGCACATCGACATTCCCAGCGCAGATCCCGTCTTCGCCATAATGGATTTCACCGTCGTCTGATTCCCTCACGCATTCATCCGGAATGAAGGCACCGTCGGTGTCGCTGATCTGAACAATCCGAGCGATATCCTTCCAACGGTATCCGTTGAGTTTCAGGGATTGGAGTACGAGGCCACGAACACGTTCTCTAGGGTTTAATCTGCGTTCGGTCGTGATATCGCCATGCACGATCTCGAATTTGATCTGGCCGGTTGAGAAGATACGGCTGAGAATCTGAGCGAGGGCTGTTTCCTCGGTGGGGCCTTCCACGATGAATATCATCACCTGTTTGGCAATCGCCATAGCTCAGTCCTCCTCGGGGAACCCGACATCGTAGAAGGCGCCGTCGATGTCGAAGGAATTCGTCGGCTCATATACGGTTTCCGGTTGCCCACCAAGATTGATTGCGCGTAGATACTGATTACGGAGATTATTTTTTTCTCTGCTTCCGCGGAATTTGATGTATCGATTATCTGGATTCGTCGTCGTGAAATAAAGCGAACCTTTGTCCAGAATTTCCAATGGACGAAGATTATGCGCGGTAAAAATCAGCTGACCGCGCCCATGCTCTTTCAGCACCTGCAGAAGTTCTCCTAGCAGGAACTCGAAAATGCCTGAATCAAGCTCATCCACGGCAACGCAAGCACTTGGCTTCGCATAGACGTCAATCAGCAGCATCAAAATAGATACAAGTTTTTTGATTCCCTCGGATTCGCATCGCAGCGGCAATGCGATTCCGTCGCGCACGCATGTGATTTGCACACGTTCGACAGGCTTGCCGTCATCCCCCAGGCTCTGACCGAACCTATACAGGCTTAAGGAGAGTCCCGGGACCAGCGCCGTCAGAACAGGGTTCATCTTCTTCAGCGTGCTGTTCAGTGCATCGAGTTGCCTTGGATTCAGATCATTGGGCTCCAGCAGGTTCACATCGAACGAAGCATCGGCAAAAACCCCGTATTCGCCTTCATGAGTTGACATCTTCAGATGATTCATTATCGAAATCGCGTATCGGGTGGTATCAACGATTGCGAAGTCGGATATTGCAAATATCTTTATGGATGCAATCAATTCGTAAAGTTGACCGATGTTGTCTGTCTTTCCCCGCGTCGCATCGCCACCGGACGCATCGTCTTGTTGGCAAACTTTCCAAAGCAACGTAAAGAAATCATTGGAAAAGATCAGCGAACTATGGTTCTTAAGGGCGAGACGTTGCTCCACGACCAGTTCGGTTCGGATTTTCTCATTCGCTGCGAATATGTTTTTCCAAGCTGTTTTGGGCCTGATCTCGTAATCCCACGAATCATCTCCTCCGTTATATGCCATCAAGGTGCGCTTTGACTCCTTGCCACTGAATTTCTTGATGGTAATTTCCTCAGCTGTGATTACAGGCCCCTCATCGGTTTCCGCAATACGCGAACCTGCTTCAGCGATAGCAACGGTATAGGAGAATTCATACACTGCGGACTGAGAATCCTCATCGAATTTAACGCCCTTAACGCATATCCTTGCATCTTCGGCTTTCTCATCGCCGAACTTCTTGGAAACACAATCGGCGGCAGATCGCGAAATGTCGCCTCCATAGAAAATATTCTTCAGCACAGCGAGCGCCTGAATCACCGAGGTTTTGCCGGAACCGTTCTGCCCGTAGATTCCAATAATGTCCGAACCGGGAAGGGAACGCTTTGTACTCCATGAGGAAAGGACGATATTGCCTTCCTTTATGTTCTTAAAGTTCCTAAGCTCAAGTGACGTAAGGCGAATCATGGCTCTCCTCCCTTTCTTACATATTATTACACGCCAACAATGGAAATTGTTAGATTATTCGTAAATCAGTTACGTTTTTAAGAAAAAATTAGATTGTTCTCTTCGTTTCAGAGGCAACACACCTTCCGCCTTGTCTTCCGATCGGCAAGGATCTCTGGCGGCCATAGGCTATCGCGCTATCAGAAAGCTAGGGAATGGCACGGTCCAAATACCTTGCGAAAAATGTTGGGCACGTTCCGTAAGTTGAGCAGCATTCATTCCACTCCCGGTTTTCTGCCGTGATGGTACGGTACACGAGAAACTCAGCAGATCTCAATCTTCGAGACTCTTTTTAGGCTTTATGGGGCTTGAATTTTCAGAGCAAGTGCAACGTCTGCGAATGGTGGACCTCGTAGGGCGTCCTGAAGCCATGGCGCTTGCGCGGCCTGTGGCTGATCGCATCATACACCTCACGAACCCGTTCGTCGCCGGCCGCGTCGAAGTCGGTGCCCTTGGGGAAGTACTCGCGGACCAGGCCGTTGGTGTTCTCGTTGGTGCCGCGCTGCCAGGGATGGTGCGGCAGCGCGAAGTAGAAGACCGCGCCGGTCGCCTCCTCGATCCTCGCGAAGTCGGCGAACTCCTCGCCCCGGCCCAACGTCGCCATGCGGCTCTCGGCCCGCCCCTCCGGTGCCGCCGCTTGCCCCTGTGGCGTAGGCGCGCCCTGATGCCCCGTTTGGCGCGCTCCAGCTCGGGCGAGTCGAGCCTGCCGTCGTTGACGGCCCGGTAGATGGTCGACACGGACACCGACAGGTCCGGACGTTCGACCCCGATCCTGCCGGCGATCTGCTCGGGCGACCAGCGCTCCCGCACGATCAGCCGCGTGACGAGCCCGGCGAGCCCCGCGTCGTCGAGGATCCTGGGACGCACGCAGGAGAGCCTGCGCGCCTCGTAGGAGCGTTGCGCGGTCGATGCCCGGTAGCAGCGGTCCCGCGCCGACCCGGAACGAGTTCCTGCGCATCTCCCTGCTGATGGTCGACCGATCCCTGCCCGTCGCTCTTGCGATGTCGGCCGGGCTCCTGCCTTCGTGCCGCATCAGCATGATCTCCTCGCGCTCCGCCAGTGCAGGATGTGCGTACCGGCCCATGCGTCCTCCGATGTCTGGTTGTCTGTCGCAAGCACCATCGTATCGGTGACCCATGGGCCCTTGCCTTTTCCGGCCGTTGCACTTGAAATAAAAATTCATGTATCAAAATGGCGAAGTTACTCGGATACTTTGCGGGACAGCACACACATTCCCAGCTGTTCTAATTTCAAAAGATTTTGACCCAGCATGGCTTTCGTATACTACTGCCCCAATTGGGCCGGTCTTCCTTCCAGATTGTGATTCTGCATTACCAGCGGTTGAATCAAAGTCGGATTTCTTCGGCCCCTATGGAACTATGCCTCCTGATAAATGCAACGCAACATGGACAAAGATTCTTTCAGCAAAGAAACAAAGAGCCAAAGCACCTGAATCCGCCGAGGAGCGCACTGAAATGGTTCTACCATGTATCGAGCGCATGGAACATGACGCAGGCATAACTCCAAGTCGTTTCGACTTACTGCAGGACAGCAACCTCGCTGTCTAAGCGAGATTATGCATAGCACTGATGATGTCTGCACAACATAGACAGGTGGGTTTTCTGTGCAGTGGGAACGACATCCTTGCAGGAAATGTTGCGAATGCACAATCCGTCCGAATGCAACTCGTACCAGTCGCGCTCATCAGTCGTGCTTCCCATGTCATACTCACCAGAGTCAAAGAAATATTCCTACCGCAGCAGGTACATTCCTAAATAACCGAATTATCGGCGACACAGAGCATCCAGCGGGTTTCCTCATGTTGCATACAAGGAAACCTGCTGCCGAAACACATTGAACAGACAATGCGTTCACTTAATCATTTGATTCTCCTCCAAGTATCCCTCTGAAATTCTCATATGCTGTATCATCCTTCAATATTTCAACCAACTCCGGTGTTAAGACTTTCTCGAACATACTTACAGAGTCAGGTTCCTTTACCTTTGAAAGAAGGAAATTCTTGAGCATAAGAGTCAGAGGTTCTCCTATGGCAGTCTTATAGTTGAAACCAATTAGCTGCATAGTTTTAAGGGTATCCACACTAATCAGTTCCATAAACTGCTCATATACTTTGGTTTGTTCTTTCACTGCCTCAACAGCAGCTTCTCCTGCCCTTTCGGCGCCAGCAATTTGAATATCCGTCATAATCTTCAAAATATTTGCAACCGTATTATGAAGATGCTGAATATCTTCATCGCTGATAACGACCTTCTCCAGCTCCGACTTATACGCCTGTGCAATCCTAACGGCCTCTTCTCGCTCGCTAAGAAGCTCATTGACTATCTCGTCATATGTATTGCGTATTTTCTCAGCATTCTTCTCATCTTTTATTGCTCGAATCTTAGCTGACACGGCAGTGGCCGTACCTTTAACAGCCATTTGCGCCAGATTCGCACCAAGAGCAACCAGTTCAGTCGTATATATATCAGTCATCTGTGCTCCTCTCAACAGACCCTACAGAAACATCCTTGGCTCTGACAAGACGCATCAGCGTAATGTCTTGCAACCTAAGTCTATCGGATAGCGGCAAGCCAATCCTCACAATTCATCACCCCAGCTTCTGCTTTAGCTTGCCGAACAGGTAGCGGCGCTCGTCTGCGTTCAATACCAAGAGGGTATTCACGGACAAGGCAATCACGCCCTGCTGAGGAGAGAATCAGACCAAGCCATGACCCGCCTGGGAGCAGCGGCTTAATTAAAGCCGAAGATGGACCAACAACAGGGAGGAAGAGCTGCCATGGCCCTCATCCGGGGCGGGAGAGAAGAACCAGTACCACTTGAGCCTCAGATACCTGGCATCGCGGGCAGGGCAAACGATATGCCCCGCACCGGGTTTGACCGCCGCGCTGACGCCGTCCACCGTGCACAGACCGTAATCCGTGAAGTTCGCGACAAGCATGGTTGAGCAGAGTGAGAAACGACAGACACTACCCCACTGATGGGATTACCCCAATCGAGCGCCGCTTCACCTTGCTCACCGAATGAGCACGCTGCGCAGAATCCGCGTCCCGCTGGTGAACACGCACCTGAGAATCGGCAGCACCAAGAGAATCTGCGACAAACCACACGATAGATCTCAAACTTCTGGGGGCAGACAAACACTCAGTCGCCGTGAACAGGTGCCAGAGCGCCCAAAACACCCACGGGAAGGGACAACTCGAAATAGTCATAGAGGTGCTCATCAATTTGAAAGAGCTTGCCTTTGGCGTCCCGAGCCCACGAAAGCCCTTTAGAGTCAGTAAAACCTAAAGAAGCATTGAACTTCGCGCACATTCCAGGTGTCGGCTTGGATACTTCGACCTGGTATTTTCCTGGCAGCAACGTACCAATAGGAACGGCATCGTCACCAGTAATTAGCTCTGGAGCACCACCTTGAATGGCTCCCATGGAAATTACAGCGTTGTACACCGGTTGAAAACTGCCATTACACACGGTGACGACTATTTTCCTCTCCGCCTCATTCGCCAGATAGCCGTCACCGTCCGGTGTCGCCCAGGCTGAAACAAGCACCGCCTGAGCACGTTCCTCTTCTTTCCGATCCTTCTCTCGTGAATAATCGAAAGAACCCTGGGCTATTTTATTCGCTCTGTTAGCGACACCAATAGATCTGCAGGAGACAACAATTCCCACTACCGCTATGACAGTTGCAATAATCGTCGACACAGCATTGACCGCATTCCCGTACTGATTCAGCCATTCAGCCACACGTTCTATCGCAGTCATGAAGATAACGTCCGAATTCTTGCACATTTTCAGATTCCGGCCTTGATGGAAAAGGACATGGGCCGTGCCGGGTACGATTTTCAGTCGCCAGACAATGAAAAACCGCGATTGGAAAGAGGCACGGAGCCATGTCCAAGGAAATCATACAGTTCGACCAGGCCATGTTCGAGAGCAAGCTCGACGCCATGGTGCGCGAGAAGGTCACCGAGCTGCTGAACGCGATGCCCGACGCTTCAGGCGGACGAGATCGCCAACGCCGCGAGATACGAGCGTTCCGGCGGACGGAAGGCGTACCGGGCCGGCCACTACGACCGGAGCCTGACCGCCAAGGCCGGCAGGCTCGAGCTCAAGGTGCCGAAATTGAAGGGCGCCCTGTTCGAGTCCGCGGTAATCGAACGCTACCGCAGACGCGGGGAAAGCGTAGAGGAGGCGCTGATCGGCATGTACCCGGCCGGTGTCGTCCACCAGGCAGGTAGACGACACCGGCCAGTTGCTGTGGGGCGACCGCATGCCGTCCCGGACATTGAGCGACAAGCTCAAGCGCGTGTACGCCGAGATCGACGGGTAGCGCCCGAAAGGTTGCGCACTACCACCTACCCACATATGCATTTGTATATAATTCCATTATTTTCCATCAAAAAAACGCCCAATACATAACAAATCAATCATAAGTCATAGGCCAATGCACTATATAGTATTTATCCTCTTACCTACTATGATGCTTAATTCTGCCGATAAAGACATCTATATATTTAGCAACAGAAAACACCTGCAGCACACATATCACCACGGCAATAGCAATAGCAACAATATTCCCATATGGAGTTTGCAGCCAAATGACCATAGCCTGAATCGTCAAAAGCACTGCTGTCGCAATAACCAATGACCATTGGACCTCAAACCGAAGAATGGTACGTGAAGAGAAAACACGTAGCACAAATACTAACAAATTGGATAAGACCATCCCCATGCAAGCACCAGCGACGCCCAAGCACGGTATAAGCATCCATGTAGCCCCGGCACAACACAATGCACCCCATATGGTTGTAGTAAATAGACTCTTCGTCTTAAGTGTCGCAGTATATACGGTTCCATAATACGAATTAAGAACATTGAAATAGAACGCAACAACCATAATAGGGATAAGCGTCCATGCCTGATAAAACTCTTTCTGCAACAGAAAGGATGCCAGCCAAGAAGAACACACTGCAATTATCGTAGCCACAATGGAGATTCCGGCATGATAAATGCGGAATACTGTACTGAAAAACTTAGCGATATTTGTTTTACGGAACTGTTGAAACGAAGACAGTTGCCATGCCTGTTGAAAAATGCCAGCTGCGGTGGTTAGTAAGCCAGGAATTTTCTGTGCAGCCGCGAACAAGCCTGTGACACCTATACCAATCATGCCAGTGATGAAGAAACGATTAATGTTGCTACTTACCCACCAGAAAAGCGCATTGGGAACCATGGGAATGCAATATATAAGCATTCGCTTAAGAATTGCTATGTCTTTGGTCTCAAAGTGCAACTTAAAATGTCGGAACATACCTCCGACAAAGAAGAAACACAACACACCACCCATATTGCCGACTAATAAAGAGTAGAAAAAACCAGATGCCCCTAAGCCCATATGGGCAATGAATACCACAGCACATATCGCAGTGAGAGCAGTAGTGACAATGGCTGAAATCGGAATTATCCTTACTTTATTCAAGGCACGAGCCAGCATGTTAAAAAAAGTTTGAAGAGCACACAGCGCATAGGAGGCAATAAACAACCCGCGATACCGATCCAAACCTCCGAAAAATGACAAGCTTAGCATTGGAGATAAAACCGCCACCACAATAATACTGAAAAGAACCACAACCAAGCCAAGACTAATATAGCGATCGCGATTAGTCTTATCATCGATGGCAAAGCGCAGTACACCATCGGAGACCGACAATGTGGCCAGAGGCAACACCATGCTCACCACCGTAGAGCTCATGTCCGTCACACCGAAATCCGCGGTAGACATATAGGCCGTATATAATGGCACCAGAAAAAAAGTGATAAGTTTCGTTGCTATCTGCGTGAAGGCAAACAAACCTGTATTCACCATGAGGTCTTTGTATTTACCCATACTTTTTCTTTGCAACTCCTTATTATTCTTTCCTTTTATTTAGATGCATTATGGAAGATCTCCTGCAAAAACAATATTATTTAATTGTTTTTGCAAATTTAAAAGCAAAATGCTTAGCACATCTAAAAAAAGAATAAGTACGATATTTCCCAGATAAAATAAGCTTATATTTTAATCCATGCATATCAGAATCCTGAATATAAAAAATATTCGAGCGCCAATCAGGAAATGTAACATCCATATAATGGATTAATTTGACAATTGCATTTGCTGTGGTACCTTCCCACTCTAAAGCTCTCACAATGCCAGCAAAACGTACATGCTCAATTGCTTGGTATTCAACAATAGTATAATATTGATTCAAACAGCCATTTAATTTCATCCACTTCAATATAAAATTAAATGCCTTAGTAATATCCAATAAACGATCCGGGTGAACATCATGTGTAACACTTGTCATTCGGCACACACATCGATATACATCAGAACCTAATGTTGCCACCTCATCAGCAGCCATAACCAAAGGCATTATCGAAGCGATATCTTCTCCGATATAGATTCCTTGCAAAAGCTTAATGCCTGCTTTATGGAATAAAGATCTACGGACGATTTGTTGCCAAAGAGCTGAACACTTCCCAAGTATTTCGAACTTGTCAACTACATTAAATGCAGAACCATTCTTTGAATAATTCCATTCAGCAATCACATGGCCATCCATGGTAACATATGAGGTATTTATTCCAAGAATATCCGGATTATGATTTTCTAACGTATCGAGAATTTTCACTTCTTCTTCCCAAACAATATAGTCATCGCTATCAAGAAACTCGATATATTCTGCTTGGGAAATTTCAATGCCTGCATTCCGAGCTGCGTTCTGTCCTCCATTCTCTTGATATATCACATGTATCTCATTACGACATTGCGACGCTAAGTCGCATAATATCTTGCGCGTAGGCTCATCTGACCCATCATCTACAAGAATAATTTCAATACGTGGGTCATAATTTTGGAGAAAAGGCTTTAAACACTTACGAAGATATTTTTCCTCAGTATTGAAAACCGGAATTATTATACTAATCAGCAATCTCTTGATAGTCTCTTTTTTTTGCATTATTATTCTCCCAAAAACGTATCTAAAGCAGAAAACTGCTCCGCAGAAGCCACTACAGATGAGGAGACATTCCACGCAATAGGATTTGGTAGCTTATGGCCATAATGCATCCAATTCTCAGATTTAAGATCAATGGCATGCGCCATATCAAAACCCAAATCATCAAGGACATAACCTGTCTTATTGCTGTACATAATTGGTAGAACTTCGGCTCCAGCAAGAAGACCAAGGATAACAGCATGAAACCTTGTTCCAATTACCGTATTAGAAGATGCAAGTTCCGTGAGAACTTCTTGTATATTATTCCAATAATAAAGCGTCCGTACAGCGATTCTTTCCGATTTGGCACATTGCATCAATCTACGAACTGCATATTCATCACCCTCAGGACGAGAAAAAGAGCATAGAACAATGTCATATCCAAGATGGTCATATTTTCTAATATATTTCATAATCAGCTGATCATATGCCAGCCTTTTTTTAGATAGATTTTTAAATTTATTTACTTGATTTAAGTCCACCACAGAAATAAAAAGCTTTTTCCGACGAACAACCTTAGGTAACTCTACGTTAAATAGGATATCCGGAGCATATCGAACATTTGAAACATCAGAAAATAAACTCGCAGAATACCTATCCCTAAAACATACATCTTGACAATAATTGGAAAAGAATTTTTTATAAAAAGACAAATATCTTTTTGAATAAAAAGGACCAAAATTAGCACCTAAAACATAATATTTGGCTGCTTTTCGCGCGTTTCTTTTATCTCTGAAAAAACGACGCTTTTCGGCAACAACAGCTCTCAGTGTTCTATTTTCATTCTCCATATATAGTGAACCACCAATAGTTACTAAAGCGTCAGCATTATGTAGCTCAGTTAAGTACTCGCAAATATTTGAACAATAACGTTTCATTTTCAAAAGCAAGCTACCCGAATCAGAGTTACTACCACTTATCACCAAATTAGCATTGTTAAAATCATGAGTAAGATATCCATAGCTGCAATCAGCATTCACATTAAACATAACATTCGGATAGCGTTTCAATAATGTGAATAAAAATAAATCGTCGCCAAGATTATGAGATAAGTAGCAATCAACAGCCACAATTTTATTCATACTAAAATCCTTTTCTGATAAATATCAAGGAATTGTTCCACCTTATGATCAGTGGACATACTTTCCCTGTATCGCATGCAGTTTCCAACAAACTCATCAAGGTGCTTGTCCACTTGTGCAAGTTCCGCAGCATCCCAACCGTCTTTGACTATGCCAAGCCGCTCTAATCTGATATAACTCGCATTCAACGGTATTGAGGTGGTAATCACAGGAGTAGCGCTTGCAATAGACTCCACAATGGAAATCATGCTGTTGTCCTTCTCCGTGCTCACCAGCATGGCCTTGGCTTCTCCCAAATAACGTTGCAACGTCCGATGATCAAGTTGCCCGTAAAAAGTCACCGAACGCTCGATACCAAGTTGCCTGACTAAACGTTCAAGATTGACGCGTTCATCCCCATCACCGATGATCTTCAATTCGCACTGCATATCAAAGGAATCAAGGTATTGGGCGAAAGCACGAATCGTCCGGTCGACACGCTTGCGTCTGATAAGCTGCGACACCACGCAAAATGTATTGGTTTTCCTCTGTGCGGCTGGAAAAACCTTCAGATCGACGCCATGTTCGATGACTGTGTCACATACATGGGGACAATACTGCGCAATGAAACAACGGGCCTGTTCGCTGCGCGCCACCACAGGCACCTGACGCATGAACAGCTTTGGAATGATGCCATACCATAAGCGGGACAGCATACCCCCACCCATTCTGTTGTGCTTGGCCATCTCATGCCAGATCACGGTTTTTTCGCGGGCGAACAATACACAGAGCAACGTGTCCATGGAGAACACCTCACTGGTGATGACCATGTCGAAACGATGCGTACGCAGATAGGTGATCAAACCCAAGTTGACCGGTATTCGATGAATTGGAAAGACCCGCTTCCACGAGCTTTTCATCCATAGAATCGGAAAAGGGAAGTCGCGTTCCTTCCGAGGCTTCCATTCTTCGGCCGCAGCCAAGGTGATGTCCACTCCATGCCGTTGGAATGCCATGCACAAGTCATAACTCATCGTGTCATCGATGGAATCGATTTGGGGAATATGCGCGTTCTCCGGTGTGTAAATGATCGGATTGACAAACAGCACTTTCATCGTACGTCTCCTTCGGCAACGCCATGCTTTCCCCGCGGTTGTCCAGTACGCCGACTCGTCGCGATAAACCGACTGGCTACTGCGATGCATCGATGAGCCAGCAAGGCGAACGCCATAACCCCTGCCAAAGTCAGCGCCAATGCCACGACATAGGAGACGGTGCCATCGGACGACACATAGGCCAAACCACATATCCTGATCACTTGGAAGATGAACAGATGCGAAAGATAGATTTCCATACTGATGCCACTCAAGAATTTCGTCAGCGGATTGCTAAACACCTTGTGGTCCTTAGCTATGGCGAAGACCATCCACGGAATCCATAACACCAATTGCTTGACATTGGATGCCCATGCAGGCACATCGACGTACAACAACGGCAGTACCGCCACAGCAACAAGAAGAACCAGTCTCCGCCCAACACTGTTCAAGGATTCTATGCGATGCCTGTACAGGAACAACAATCCACCAGCGACGAAGAACATGAATTGGTAGATGAACCGGCGGTCATCGATATTCCCGTTGGTCTTGAAGAAATGAAAGACGCAGGACAAGCTCAACACCACGGATGCCACGAATGTGCCCCAGGCCCGACGCTTGGTGCTCATGAGAAAGACAAAGAACGGGAATAGGAAATAGAAGAGAAAAATGACGCCCAAAGCCCAGCCAACGCCGATGACCTGAATATTGAGGTCAGGAAGAAGATTGAACATCAACGTCACATCAGCAAATGCCTCCCAAAGCGCATTCGGGCTGAATCCTTCCGCTACGACGTCAATGCATACCAGAAGAGCGAAAAACGGCAGTATCTTAGCGATTCGACGCGAGTAGAACCGCTCAATGTCCATCGAACCGTTTTTCACACGGTCGTAGTATCCGCAACACATGCCGAAGCCGCTGATGATGAAGAAGAGCGTGACGAACGTACCCAACGGTTCCACTGCGGTGCTTAACCAAGTTGATGTATGTACGTATTCGCCACGAACATGAACGTGCATGACCACGATTGCTATGGCAGCTATAGCACGGAACCCGTCCAAATCGTTATAGTGTCTGTTCCCAGCAACCCCTGCGAACTGTTGCATGCTTCTCTTGTCCTCTGTCATGCTCGCTTCACTCATCCCAGCAACTCCTTGAACAATGAAATAGCTCGGAACTCCTTGAGACTGCGGTACCGTACTGCTCTAGCCAACGCATGCAGGTATTCTCGCGACTTATAGGCCCAAGGCTTGACTTTGCCAACGAAATGGATGACCTTGATATCTGCAAAGGAATCAAGCAGACCGCTGCGAAGATACTCGGGGATAAGGGTGACGAACTGGTTATAAGTCTCGGGAAGATGCAGCCACTCGTTCTCAGGCCATGTGCGGTAATACCAGTTGATGATGTCTTGGTCACCGATGCCCTGCCCGTTCAGCATACCTGGGTCAGGCTCATCAGTGACCAACTTAAGCAAATCATCCATCATCTGCCTATCGGGCTCGATGACCATAAGGCCAGAATTGAGTTGCCTCCAAGTCGGATTGAAGCCGCGACCCGCTGCCACGGCAGACATATGCGGTTTGTCAAACAGGTAGTCAATGTTTGCCGCAACAATCATATCCGAGTCAAGATATATGAGCTTATCGAATTGAGTCAATCCAAATATGCGCAGTTTGAAAAAAGTATTATTCCAATTAGGAGATCCGTTAATCTCATTCTGATGACGTACGTATGCTCCAGGCGTTATAGGGGCATCAAATAGCACCTCAATACCCTCGCCCTTTATTTGAGTCAGACTGGTATCAGATAGCTGAGATGTTGTCAGAAGATACAATGGATACCGTGACTCCACGGCTTTCAACGATCGATTGAGCGCAAGAACACCGGGAACATAAGAATCACTGGTACAAATAGTGATAAAAACACGCATTTTACTTTCCTTTACTACCGGCTTCTAGAGGGGACGTATATGACACCATCAATGTTCATTGCATTAGCCAACTGATATCGATAATGAATAGAGCCAATAAGAATGTAAGCTACCGCCCATGCGAACATCGCACTGATGGAGTCAGCGGTAGTGAGATTAAGGAACTGGAAGACTATCAACAACACACAATAGAAATTTCCTCTCGTCAGATTCCAATAGTTATTGATGAACAACAATGTTGCGAGAGGCGAAAGTTCCAATGAGATGCGAATGAAGCACATTTCGAGGCTGTATCCAAGCGTCGCTTCGACCGAACCATATCCAAAAGATTGGAACCCACTGTCGATAAGTACACGCAGAAAATCCGCACGCCCCATGGTCATCTCATCAAGATCTTGACCAAACACACGCACAGCGGCTGTAGTGGGCCATAGCAAGTACATGTATCCCATAGCCAAGGCGAAAAACAGTATCTTAAAGAACAATCCACTTCTCTTGGGCAAATGGCGATTGGGGTCAACGATTTTCGGAAGCACCAAAATGACAATGGCGAATATGATGGCTAATCTTTTGAACGTGGCAACAGCAAAGACCACGGATAGGATAGTGCAGGACATGTCCTTGCGGTAGTAGCAGAAGTAGAAGCACAACATGATCGCTAGCGCCGAAAAATCGTTAGATTCCAGCGCCGAGGTGGAATTGTCGAAACTGGAAGCCCAAATATCAGCCCAAGTCACACCACGAAGCAATAACTGGATGATATAACCGATGAACGATGACACCAACACCACTTTCATGCATTTGTGAAGCGCTTCGAAGGGAATGGTGTTCAGCACTACATAAGCGAACAACATGGGCGTCAGCAGGTTCAGAATGTCACGAACCTGCCAACTGTCAAATTCTCCTCGATAAAGCACAAGTCCACATGTCACCAGCACAAAGGCAAGAACCACGATGACAAGCTGCTTGAATTCCCTCCAAAACATTCCGAACTTATGTGACCTGCCCATGTAGCATATGCCAAAGAAAATAGCCCCTCCCATGGTGAGGTATTTGGAATCCGTAATGGCACCTTTCTGACCAAGTGTCACAAAGATGCCATCAGTGAGCGCCTTGAGCACAAACGTAAGAAGAAAGAATGCCACCGTGAGCGTGATGAAGATATCTTTGGAACCTTTGGCGGTCCGTGGTCGACTACCAAATACTGCTTGTATTCTGCGTAAATGTCGTAAGTCATATGTCGTACTCATTCGGTATCTCACCTCCCCATTGGTGTTATTCCATTCGCCGCTGCCTCATAGATATCAAGCAGCTGTTTGATATATCGATCCTGCAGACAACGCTTATCCACGTATTTGGCGCAGGCCTGCTGCATGGCTTGGTAGTTATTTTTGTTCACAAGCGAGGCTTTGAGGAAGATTTTGGTCAAATCATCCACATTGCCCGACTTGAACGCGAAACCGGTTTCACCTTCAACCACCAGCTCGGGGATGCCGCCGATGCATGCACCGATGATCGGCGTCTGAGCGGCCAGGGATTCCAAGCCGGAGTACGGCATGTTCTCACGCCATTCGGAGCTCAGCACGCTAAACCTGGCGTTACCAACCTCGCGTTGCAAATCTTCGCCAGATTTGTAGCCCAGAAGCTGAATACGTGAAGCAGCTTCGGATCCTGCATCGGCGACAAGACGCTCTATCTCGAGACGCTCTGGTCCATCGCCAACAATATGGATATCCCAATTTGAAGGAAGGATAGTTTTATCGTTCGCAGCTTCAGAACTTTCGGTCGCGCGGCATACAGCACCGTCACTTCCAGCAGAATCATAAGGAGCCGTCAGCCCAGCAGCCTTCAAAAAGGCTCGAACCAGCGTCAAGATTCCTTTTTCTTTGGAAAGTCGCCCGAAGAACAGGAAGTATGGTCGTTTTCCGTCAACAGCATCCTCGAATTTATGCGTATTCGCAACCTTACGAGCCATTTCCATTTGTGAATCGGTCAGGAAATTCTGTAAAGCAACCACTTTGCCAGCAAAGCCGCCCTCTTCAAGCTTGCTTTTCATGAACTCAGACGGAGCAATAATCAAATCGATTTTGTCATAACTATGATGCAGTTTCAGGAACTCTGCTTCCACGGAAGCAAGCAGACTCTTGGCACGCGATCCCTTCACACACACATTCTTTGTGGCATGCATGAATCGCCTATCCAAGCAGGCATCGCACACTTCTCCCCTACCATTCACCATCGTATAGGCCGGGCATAGCAGAATGTAATCATGCGCCGTATACACCACCGGCACATGATGTTTCTTCAAATACGGTGCATCAAGAATCGAAAGCGTCAGCTGGCGATGCACATTGTTCATGTGGATCACATCTGGCTTGAATTCCTCTAGCAACGCCTCGAACTTGCGTCTCGCTTCAAAAGAGTAAATCAGTGTGGAAGCTTCCTGAACCTTCTTGAAAGCGGAAATATCCCCCACATAGTCCTTTTCGGAAACAAAATATTTACTCCAATAACTTGACTCGTTATTCGGGTGCTGCATGGAAAAGAATGCAACCTCATGACCGAGCGCGCGTAATCCTTCAGCTAACGCGAAGAAATAGGTTTCCGCACCGCCTTTACGATAGAAATATTTGTTCACTAGGAGAATTCGCATGCTCACTCTCCCCCATACAGGTTCAGTGTCTGATCGGTGACGTCATCCCAGTTATATTTACCAACGATGTAATCTGCGGCATTTGCCTTGTAACGTTGTACAAGATCATCGTTTTCAAGCAATTCCTGAAGTTTTTTCCGCAGGGATTCAACAGAACCATGATGGAATGTCGCTGCGTGCCCTTCTACTACTTCCGCACATTCCGGAATGTCGGACGTAAGGCAGCAGTTACCGTAACTCATGGCTTCCAGCAGACTCATCGGCATGCCCTCCAAGTCGCTTGGGAGCACATAAATATAAGCATTGCTATAGAGCTCTTTGAGTGCCTGCCCTTGTATGAATCCGGTCAAAATAACACGAGAATCCTGATTAGCCATCTGCTGAATATGCTGGTAATACTCGTTGGAGTCGGAAGCGCCTCCAGCGATGACAAGCTTTTTGTTCGTATTCAGCTTGTTGAACGCCTCGATAAGGTAATGCACGCCTTTCTCGGGAACAATACGCCCGAGAAACAGTACGTAGTCGTTCTTGTGAAGACCATATTTTTCGGTAATTTCCTGCGCCGAAACCGGCTCACCATATTCGATGCCATTGGGAATGAAATGTGTGCTGCGACCATATTTTTCTTGAAAATACTGCCGCATGCTTTCGCTGAGCACTATGATTTCATCCGCGTATTTCGCTGCGGTACGTTCTCCGAACTTGAGATATGTGGAAGCGAACTTGCCCCATTTGGCACGCTGCCAGTCAAGACCGTGAATGGTCGCTACCGTGCGAATGCCCGCCCAATGCGCCAGACGCAGCATGACGCAGGGACCTTCGGCATGATAGTGGATCACGTCCGGTTTGGCCGCAATGGCTTTCAGCGTCGCAAAGAATGAGGAGGTCAACGCCGCCAAACCTTTCGCTTCGAAAGTCGGCACTGGAACAACACGCACGCCGTTATATACAAAGGGCTTATTTGCAGAATGAACGTTTCCATCGAATTCGGCGCCCGCAACATTATGTCCCTTGCGATTGTATGCGATGACCTTATGCCCCTTTGCGGCCATACGCGTAGCTAGTTCATCTACAACGATCTCAATGCCGCCTTCACGCGAAGGAATGCGCTTATGACCTATCATCGCGATATTAACCATCACCGGTCACCCCTTAGTTATTCAGAGTGCCGGAATCGTGCCACAAGCGCTATGCATGGCAGAGGATTGCACAGTCTGACCACTAACCAAACCGACGTAACGGCCGTTATCGGCTCTTTTTCTCATTCAGAAACGTCCGGAAAACCGACTGAATCAGATTTCAAACACAGTTTTTAAGTCACGAGCAAGCAAAGCGTTCATGGAAAACCTGTGAAGAATACCCCCAAAGTAGGTGACGGGGGCTGGGTGTGTCTGAGGGGGATGCAAAAATCGACCTTGGCAGGTGATGAACGGGATCGGGTAACTCCTGCGCGGTTTGGGTTGCTCTTGAGAGACACCAATTCGGGGTTCATTTAGAGGGAAAGGACGGGACTCGCATGCCGACCACAGGTCGATCGATTGCAAAAAGAGCCGATAACGGCCGTTATGTCGGCTTAGTCCCGGTTCGAGGACGGTAATCCAGTGCCGATTCGCGTAGCCCAGGTCATGGGAAAAATGCTTGGCGGTGGTGTCGAATCCGTAGTGATGAACTACTACCGCCATATCGACCGTAGCAAAGTGCAGTTCGATTTTTTGGTGGATGCCGATTCGACTCGCGTTCCAGAAGAGGAAATCAAAGCGTTGGGCGGCCGCGTTTTTCGCATCCCTCCATACCAGCATCCCCTTCGCTACCGCAAGGAATTGGTCAGGCTTTTCCATGAGGAACACTGGCCGATCGTGCACAGCCACATCAATACGCTCAGCGTATTCCCATTGTCTGCGGCCAAAAAGGCTGGAGTGCCGGTCCGTATCGCCCACTCGCATTCCACGATGGGCAAGGGCGAGTTTGCCAAGAACCTGATGAAGCTTGCACTGCGTCCGCTCTCGAACCTTTACCCTACAGAATGTTTCGCATGCAGTGAATACGCCGGAAAATGGCTGTTCGGCAGAGACGCTGACTTCACAGTGATTCCCAACGCCATCGAACTGGAGAAGTTCCATTTCGACCCAGTCCTTCGCCAGGAAACCCGCAAGGAACTCGGCATAGCCGATGGTATGTTCCTGATTGGCCATGTGGGTCGTTTCATGCCGCAGAAGAATCAGGCTTTCCTTGTCGACGTTCTCGCCGAGCTCCTTCCCCAGAAGCCGGACACGATACTCGCGTTCGTTGGTGACGGTCCAGACAGACCAGACGTACAGCAGCACGCCCAAGAACTCGGCATTGGTGACCACATTCTGTTCTTGGGCCAGCGCACGGACGTCAACCACCTTTACCAGGCGTTCGATGCTTTCTGTCTGCCGAGCCGTTATGAAGGTCTCGGCATGGTCGCCATCGAAGCCCAGGTCGCCGGATGCCCCTGTGTCCTCAGCGATCAGGTTCCGCACGAAGCCGATATTTCCAGAAAAACATCTTTCATAAGCTTGGAAAATAAATCTTCTTGGATTTCAACTGTACTCAACATTTCCTCGCAAACAGCGAATCGGCAGATTGAAACATCAAACACATGTGCTGAAAAATATGACATTTCAGCCAGTGCGAATCGTCTGACCTCTCTGTACGTAAGCAGTGCGGAAAGCGCGAATGGATGGGAGGAAACGCTGTGAATCCTCGCGTTGCTGTAATCACTTCAGGCTATTTGCCAGTACCGAATGTTCTCGGCGGAGCTGTCGAAGCATTGGACATGATGATGGTTCAGGAGAATGAGAAGACTCCGAATTTTGATTTCACTGTTTTTTCTTCTTGGGCACCCGGCGTAGATCAGATCGTGGGTGAAGGTAATTTCAAGTATACTGATTTCTGCTTTATCAAGACGCCATTGCTGGTTCGCGCGGCGGATCGTTGCATTTATTGGGCAGCCAAGCATGTGCTCCACAAAAAGAAGCTCATGAGCTATCGGTATATTGCGCAACGCCTGTGGTATATCAACAAGGTTTCCAAGAAGCTCGCACAGCCCGCAAAGAATGGCGGCCCAGCTTTCGACAAGATAATGATCGAAAACCACGCAACATTGTTCATGACCATGCAGAAGCACGGTAATTCCGAGCGATATGCGGGAAAAGTATATTACCACCTGCATAACGAAGTTCTTAATGATTTCGGCTGCATTAAAGAGATTTCCAAAGTCAAAAAAGTACTTGGAGTTTCCAAATATATTGTTGGCACGCTTGACACGTATTTAAGAGAGCATGGTGAGCCTGGTCTGCGCGAAGATCAGAAAGCTGTATGGCGTAATGGCGTCGACACAAGCCGGTTTGGTTCGGAGGAGGCTAATAGCAAGGCGATTGAATTTCGAAAGAAATTCAATATAGCCGAGAATGATATTGTTTTCCTGTTTTCCGGGCGTCTTACTCCGGAAAAAGGCGCTGAAGAACTATTGAAAGCGTTTACTGAAGTAGCGCAGAAAGTTCCCAATGCCAAGCTGGTTGTTGCCGGAGCTTTCTTCTTTAATTCGAATATCGTGAGTCCATTTGAACAGAAACTTCGCGATTTAGCTTCAAATCCCGTTGTGAAGGATCGAATCATCTTCACTGGCTTTGTGAATTACGAAGATATGCCAGCTATTTATGCCATGGCCGATATATGCGTATTGCCGTCAATTTGGGACGATCCAGCACCCCTCGCGGTAATCGAAAGCTTGGTTTCTGGTAAGCCGCTCATCACCACTCGTTCCGGAGGCATCCCCGAATACGCCGATGGGCAGTCAGCCATCATCCTTGAGCGTGGCGATCAACTTGTTGACCAGCTTGCTGATGCTATGACAAAGATTGCTCGAGACTCCGACGAACGTGATGCCATGGGCGCGCATAAAACAGCATTACGTTCCGAATTCAATAAAGAAACATACATGGCACAATTAGCCATTCGTCTGAGGTGACTACGTGGGTAAGTACAAGAATCTGCTAGTCAATGTCGGCATCTTCGGACTCAGCGCAGTAGCCACCAAACTGATGGCATTCATACTGATGCCGTTGTATACCCTGTACCTATCTACAGAGGAATACGGCATCATGGACATGGCTACCATCATGGTGACCACATTATTCCCTGTACTAACTCTGCTCATCAGCGAGGGCATGCTCCGTTTTACGCTTGATGATAAGTCAAAAGCCGCGTTTTATATTACCGAAACCATGCTGGTCATGTTGGCAAGCTGTGTGCTTTTGGCAATTATTCTGCCAGTATTTGATTTGCCTATTTTTGGTGGATTAGGTAGATATAAAATTTGGTTCTTGTTGTCCTATGCGGCGTTGTGTTTTCCCTCTGTGATGGGTACTGTCGCTAGGGCTATGGATCAGATGAAACTCATTGCTTACGCCTCAATATTGTCTGCGCTTATTATGGGCGTGCTTGCTTATGCGTTGATTGCCGGAATGAATCTCGGTCTTATGGGGTATTTCTACTCTTATATCGTAGGCAATGGTTCAGCGATCCTGGTATATCTTTTCGCCGGTAAGCAGTATCAGTTTATCGATTTTACAGTATGGCGAAACAACGCGTCTCTTCGTAAGCAGCTTTGGCGCTACTCGCTGCCATTGGCTCCGAATTCATTGTGCAACCAGATTCAGACGACGGTTAGTCGTTTCATTATTACAGGTGTACTGGGTATTTCCGCTTCTGGTTTGTATGCTGCAGCTTCAAAGATTCCTAATTTGCTTAATGTGCTTCAACAGATTGTTCAACAGGCTTGGCAGCTTTCCGCGTTCCAAGAGTTTAAGAGCTCTGGGCTCAAGCATTTCTATGATGTAATCTGGCGTGTGTACCATGCCCTGATGTCGGTAGGAAGCGCATTGGTAATCACACTCTCTCCGTTCATCGCTAGGGTGCTTATGCAGCGCCAGTTTTACTCGGCATGGCCTCTTATATCCATTCTTGTGCTTGCCTTTTATCTTAGTGCTATCAACAACTTTCTTGGCACAATTTATCAGGCTTATATGCGTACAAAGCCGTTACTTGTGGCTACAGTTGTGGGAGCTGCAGCATGCCTCGCATTTACCGCTATCCTCGTACATGACTGGGGTATTTCAGCTGCTGCATTCGGCGTGTTTGTCGGTAGCTTGGTGATTTTCGTGGTTCGTGTGATTGATGTGCGTCGTCTGATGGCCATCAATATGAGGCCGATTCCTACGGCCATTACCATGACGCTGCTTACTGTCCAGTCCTTGGTAACCTCGAATCAATGTAACCATTATCTATTCTGGTCATCGATTTGTCTGCTGCTTATTACATTCGTGCAATGTTATGAACTTAAGCCTCTTATTACTCTGATATTCACAAGGAGGAAGTACACAGCATGAGTACTAATCCATCTGCCATGCCTGAGAAAACCCGAACTGAAGATCTCCCCCTGATTTCAGTGATTGTTCCTGTGTACAAGGTTGAGCGCTATCTTGACCGTTGTATACAGTCAATTGTCGACCAGACGTATCGAAATTTGGAAATCATTCTGGTCGATGATGGCTCTCCGGACGCTTGCCCTGATATGTGTGATGCTTGGGCGGCAAGAGATTGCAGGATCCGTGTCATTCATCAGGAGAACCGAGGATTAGGTGCCGCTCGAAATAGCGGAATCAGAATCAGCACCGGAGAGCTTATCGGTTTCGTTGATTCTGATGATTGGTTAGAACCGACTATGTATGAAGTCCTATATCGTTCTCTCACCAAAGAAAACGCTGATACCTCCATGATCACCGGTGTCTTGGAATATCCTAACGGACGACAAATATATCTTTATCATCCTGATTTACATCTGGTAATGACCACTTCGGAATCCTTTAAATACATTAATCTGCCAGGTTATTCGACAATCTCTGCTTGGAGCAAGCTCATCAAACGTTCCACTCTAGGAAATATTCGTTTCCCGGAAGGGTGCACTGGCGAAGATTGGCAATTCACCTACGATATACTTGCAGCGAGCGTACGAACTACTTTTGATTCAACGCCGCAGTACCATTATCGACAAGTTGCGGGAAGCCTTTCTAACACGAGCACAAATTTCAATTTTGCTGGTTACGAAGCTACCAAAAACATGGTGAAACTGGTACACCAAAAATTCCCCGAACAGCTTCCTTTTGCGTTGTATGGACAAATGAGAAGTATGGTGAGCCTTTATGATCAGGCTCTTGTCACGGGGCATGCTAAAGAACAGCAATGGCGAGATTTCGCAGAAGACACTCGCACTTTCGTCAATCAAAACATGAAAGCTGTTACTGAATCCGTGACGCTCCCTCGTGGGCGTCGCCTGCAGCTCAAACTCATGGCCATCTCTCCAACGCTTTATGGCGTGTTTTTCTTACTTCATAAACGTATTCATCCGGAACGGAGCAAGTGAAAAATGAGCATTAAACAACTTGCGATGCGGTTAGTTTATGGCCACAAGGCTTCATCGGAGCAATACATATCATGGCTCCGAAGCCAGGGAGTACACGTGGGACAGCATGTGCATCTATATACGCCATGGTCCATCAGAATCGATACTCAGAGACCTTGGATGATTGAAATCGGCGATAACGTACATATCACCGCAGATTGCTCTATTTTGCAGCATGACTATAGCTGGGCAGTAATACAACGCCTTACGGGTGAAGTGCTGGGATCATGCGGAACGGTTCGTATTGGCAATAATGTTTTTGTCGGTCAGAAGTCGTTGATTCTCAAAGGAGCTGAGATCGGAGACAACACCATCATCGGAGCTGGCAGCGTGGTGACAGGCCGTTTGGATGGGAACGCTGTATATGCCGGTGCTCCGGCAAAGAAAATCTCTTCCTTGGAAGCGTATATCGACAAACGCCGCAAACTTCAATTAAATGAAGCCGTGTTATTAGTACGTGAGTACGAGCAGACATATGGAAAGCGGCCGCCAAAAAAGCTACTTCGGGAATTCTTCTGGCTGTTTGAGCCTAGGAACACTCAGCTGGATGAGGTATTCCAAAAGGTTTTCCAGCTTGATAACAATACCGAACGTTCACAGCAAGCGTTTGTTCAAAGCGAACCTATGTTTAGCAGCTATGAGGCATTTCTCAAATACGTTGAATCAAATTCTTAACAGCTAGCACAGAGAAAGAGGCTTCTATGAAAGACTCAATTACTTCTTACACCATTACCTGCAGCAGACCAACTAATTATGGCGCTGTTCTGCAAACTTACGGCTTGAACACCGCTCTACGCAAGATGGGTGTGGACGCCAAGGTGCTGGATTACAACCCCAAATACTACTACACGTCTACGCGGCCGCTGCCTATTCGCATGCTTCGCGCCATCGTACGCTTCCCTGATTTGGTCAAGGGGCGCAAAGTGTTCGGCAAATTCCTTGAGGACTACATACCTATGAGCGCCAAAACTTACCGTACGCTTGCCGAGATTGAGGCTGACACCCCCCAATCCGACGTCTATATTTGTGGCAGCGACCAAATTTGGAACTGTAAGAACAAGCTTAATGGTAAAGATGATGCGTTCTTCCTGTCATTTGCGCCTGCGGGCGCTCGCAAAGTAGCGTATGCTGCCAGCATTGCCATGCCTGAAATTCCTGACGATCAGAAGGATCGTTATCGTAGACTGATTTCCGATTTCGATGCCGTGTCTGTGCGCGAACCGTCGTCGGTGACCATGCTTGAAGATCTCGGCATTAGTAATGTTCAATCCGTCATTGACCCAGTATTTCTGCTTGCGAAGGATGATTGGAACGTAATCGCCGATGCCAGCGATTTCACTCCTACTGAAGATTACGTACTGGTGTATGGCTATAACCGCCAGAAAGATGTATACGCTTATGCACGTCGGCTTGCCAAGAAGCTAGGCGTGAAAGTCTATACCATCGGTACTGCCATCGAAGATTACACACTTGATCAGGACCGTTATTTTTGGAATGCTTCTCCTAACACTTTTGTGAGCCTGATTCGCAATGCGAAAGCCGTGGTGACAAATTCATTCCATGGCACTGTGTTCTCTATTGTGTACAACAAACCATTCCACTTCTTTACAGTTAAGCAGACCACAAATTCACGCATGCTCGACCTGCTGGATTCGCTGGCGTTAAAAGACAGACATGTTACCAGTGGCGACCTGCTGAGCAACCACATCGACTATACGCAGCCGAATACTCTACTCGCTTCATTACGTAAACAGTCATTAGCTTATTTACACAGCAGCGTATCGGAACCACTAAATCAGCATTAATCAAGAGTCCAAAGGAATGTCATTATGAATTGGAAGAGCACTGTAGAACAGTGGATGCCAAAACCGCTTATCGCTCCTCTCAAGAATCTGCGTCAAAGCATTCATCTATATCAAGATTCGTGGGCACAAGCCAAGCGGTTTAATCGTAGCTACTCTCGCATTATGCCCCATGAACGAGTAAGAATCGAGACACGAGTGATGTTTCTCAGCCATCAAATTGAAAAGGGTCTGAGCCATCACAATTTTCGCTATGGGTTTGGGAAAAAAGTTTTTAACGAGCTTCCGACCCTGCTTACACGTCTGGAACAAGCAGATCTGAATTTCGCTAATAACACTGTGTACAAAGAAAGTCTTGCTGCGCTTCATGAGTACATGCAGCGTCATCTCGATGCGGAGAAAGATATTTCTTGGCAGCAATCGTTATTCACTACAGATCAGTGGCAACACATTATGAATGCCGAATCAAACGATGGTGGAAGCATTTCTATCCGTAAAAGTGACAAGCTCAATAACAAAGATCTTTCCTTTGCTGCGTTAAGTGAAAATAGACATTCAGTTCGTGAATTTGCTGATGAGCCGGTATCCCTAGACGAACTTAACCAGGCAATTCAGATGGCCATGCGCACTCCATCAGTGTGTAACAGGCAACCCACCAGAGTGCATGTCATTCTCGACAAGGAAGTTATCGCACAGGCATTGCACATTCAAGGTGGTGTTAATGGATATCCAGCCCCTCCCGCATTGCTGATGATTACTTCTGACTTGCGCGCGTTTATGACATCTTATGAGCGCAATGAGGGATATACCGACGGCGGCCTGTTCGGAATGTCACTACTATTATCTTTGGAATCTTTGGGAATTGGAGCTTGTCCGCTCAATACCATGTTTACGGCAACTGCAGAAAAGAAAACCCGCAAACTTTTGCATTTGCCTGATAACGAAGTACCCGTCATGTATATCGAAGTTGGACATTTCTTGGACGAAACACGTACCTGTCGGTCCACTCGATTCCAAGGCTCAGATATTACCTCGGTCTTGCAGTAACCACAGACTGATATTCCCGTTCGCGTACTTGCATCTGCGTGATCAGATAGTCGCATAATCAGCAAGGAGTCTTCCATGGATGCACTCTCTGTTTTCGTCACTACATCATTGCTCAAAGCTGGAGCGCAAGTTGCCGGATTGCCATTGACGCTGAATTTGCTACTTACTGCATATGTAATTCTTCGTCATCCAAACCGAACTTTATTGATGATGAAGAGGTTTCGCGGATTGGCCATGGCTTACGGAGCTCTGTTTGCGTCTGGTCTGCCATACATGTCTCAAGGGCGGATGTCTTTAGACATGTATGGCAATGGTTTATGAAGCGTTAGTCGTATTTGATCAACTGGCTATGCTGTTTGTTCTATGGGATGAATTTTCTTGAACAAAACCCCTTTTTGTGAATATAAAACATCAAAATAAGGAAAAGAATGTTTATTTATATAACATCTGTTTTCTGCTGCATACTTTTGGTATGTGTTGCAGATAAATTAAATAAAAAAGCAGAGGTTTTACCTTTTGCTATTGTTTTTTTGATTTTATTTACAATATCTGGATTCCGATATGGAGTTGGAACAGATTATTTTTTTACATATGTTCCAACTTATAAACAGATATATAATGGCACACCTCCACCAATGGAGCCAATATTTCTATGGCTTAACAAGCTATGCATTGATTTTGCAGGTAGTTGGTATCAGTCTATATTTATTATTACAAGCTTTATATTCATAGGTTTAATATATATTGTTATATATAATATGCCATGTTCAAAAGTTCTACTGACTGTTTCTTTTTTGTGTGGTGGGTATTTCTTATACTCATTTAATGTGGTTCGCCAGACAATAGCTACCGCACTATTCTGTTGTGCATTATTGTTTGTGGAAAGAAATATGGATGGCAAAAAACGATTACAGAGTCTTTTTGCAGCTTTTTTCTTGGTTGCGATAGCGGTAGGTTTTCATTATTCCGCTCTAATTTATTTTGTTGTTATCACTCTCCTCTATCTAAAGCTTGACAAAAAAATATATTTGTCCCTTTTTTTCGCTTCGGCTGTTCTCGTACCTACTTTCGTTGCAGTTATTGGCATTTTGCTCAAAGGGACAAAGTATGAGAATTATATATCCGGCTACTGGCCAGATCCCAGCAAAGCATTTTCATTATCATCTTTACTATTTGTAGGTTTCTTCTTTGTTTATTTGTTTACGGAATCTAAAGAGGATGATCATTGGTTTAATATTTTTAGAAATTTACATTTCATAGGATCCATAGCTATTATGATTGGCCTGTTTATACCACTAGGTCAGAGAGTTTCTGCATTGTTTTATTTGCTTAATTTTCTTAGCATACCGTACTATATTGAATACTATATTACAGAAAAAAATAAAATGCTTATAAAGATATTATATTTATCTTTTTGTTTTTTCATGTTCCTACACACATTGGCAGTTAATGGAAATGGTATTTTACCATACCATTTCGCTATATGATAAGTTAATGTGACCGTTGGTTGCGATGCTTTTAGATTGAGAAGCGGGGAGTTTAATTACAGTATGGGATTTTGCCTCAACGAAGTTTTTGAATAATGCTTGGATAATGATGTATTGTGTTTTGTAAAGAAAAGAAAGTAAATGAGGAGATTATACTATGGCATAAAGTTCTAGGCTGGCTGCACTCGATTCGCTACGAGGCTTCGGCATACTACTAGTTGTTTTGGGACACACATCATGGTCTGCTGGTCTGGTGTCGTGGATTTTTTCATTCCATATGCCATTGTTCTTCATCATTTCAGGAATGCTGTTTCACGAAAGGCAGTTTCTGGATTCATTCAAGAGGAAAGCGATAAGGCTACTCGTGCCATACGTGTTCTTCGGAACGGTGACTCTTGCGTATTGGGCTCTTATCGAGCGACGTCTCAGGGGAGACGAAGGATCTGTTCCGAATGCGCTGGCAAATATTGTTCTCGCTCGCGCAGGTAGCGATAATTACCCGCAGAATGCGGCGCTTTGGTTCCTGCCTTGTCTGTTTGTCACGGAGATGTTGTTCCTTGGAATCTTTACCTTCGTCAAATCAAAGAGAGCGATCCGGTATGATTGGGCTGTTGCCGCGACGCTTGCCACGGTCAGCTTTCTCTCAATCATTGCCATGCATTCCTTCGATCTGCCGATTGATCGGCTCCGCCTTCCTTGGGCTCTTGATATCCTGCCTTTCTCCATGCTGTTCTATTGCATTGGCTACTTGCTGAGTCGTTTTCTCATGCCATGCATGCGGAAATCCAAGCCGAAGGCATCGTTGCATGCTGTCTATGCTGCTATCGGTATGGCAGGACTTGGCCTGCTGAGGGTATTCGATGAGTTGACCGGACTAAGCGTCAACCTCAATGACGCAAGTACCAGCAATCCATTTTGGATGCTATGTGCAGCATTGCTTGGTTTTATATCGTCGCTCATGCTTTGCGTTGCTATCGACTACCGGCTGCTGCAGTTCCTTGGCAGGGCGTCGCTTACCATCATGTGCGTGCATGAACCGGTGAAACGAGTGCTGATTTTTGTTATGGCGAAAATTCTTGGGATGAATACAGATGCATTGCGAGCGAATCTTGTATATGCGATGCTGGTGACTGTTGTCACTGTAGCTATCTGCGTTACTGTTCATCTCATTATGGGCAGGTTTGCTCCCGTGTTAATCGGCAGTTCCCGTCACAATCTGGCTTCGCAAGGCAAGGCAAGGGCATGATGGGAGAACATTTGCGGTTGGCATCATAGTTGCGATGGAACGTCGCTTTGTTGTTGTAATGCCTGTAAGAAGTCGGCATCTCGATTTCGCTTTGCCCGTTAATTGCATTCATCCGCAATGGTGGCGTCAGTGGTAACAGATGATCTGCCGCACTGACACCACTAGCAAGCTCAGCTAAGCGTTCGCCCTTCCTGCAGATGTTTGATTTGCCTTTCGACTCCGTCCCACACCAGTTCGAACCAGCGGCCACGGTTGCGGTTTACGGTCACTGCAAACAGTCCTTGACGCATGAAGTCAATCAGAGTGCAGACACTAAATAGATCGTCAACAGGATGCCGAGGATTTGCAGAATGGCGAAAGGCTGCTGATAAAGGTTCTCCAGCACGAACAGGTGCTTCCAAAGCAATGTTCTCGTGGCGGGATAATCGGTGATCAGGTAAACCGCGAATGCGGACCGGGCTATGCGGTTGATGATCCGACTGCGGAAGGAAAGCGGGTCGAACAGTAGAAACATGCCGAAGCCCACCATGATGACGGGCAGCTTGAACGATCCGGCGATGAAGATGCCCTTATCGATTCCGAACAACGATAACATAACGGAAGCGCATGTGTACAAGAGGAAGAATCCCAGTCCGGTTCCGGTCATCAGCCAAGTCTGTTTGAGCGTGAACGGCTTCATGTACCACTTGTACGCGGAGATGAGGATGAATAGGTAGATGAAGCCGAACACGCTATCGTTCACTCCAAAAGTTCCGGGAATGAAGCTTGTCAGTCCCCAGATCGCCAGCACCGTTATGGCAAGCGCGTAATGCATATGTTCGCCGAACGCGCGTAGCCCCTTGGAAAGGAACGGCAGCAGGGCGAGGAAGGTGGCGTATGCGGTAACATACCACCACATTCCCATAATGGTCGGCGCGACGCTGCGAACGATCGTTTTCATACCGAAGTCAGCACGGTCGAAAACCAGAAAGAATGCCATGAGCGCAAGGCTCCAGAACAGCACTTCACGTTCCAAAATCCATATGCGCTTGAGGTTCGATTTGATGGTCTGTTCCTTGTCGAGGAAGAACCACGCGGAGATGGTGAAGAAGATGATGACGCCCACTTTGTCATCGCCCTGCATGACGAGCTGGAAGAAAATCCTCTCAGGCCCCAGCGGAAGATTCTTAGCATCATAGCCATTGTGAACGACGAAATGATAGGCGAGAATCATGAACATTGCGACGATGCGCAATAGTTCTATGCTGGAATTACACCCCCCCCCAATTTGAAATTCGGGTCGACGGGCTAGCCTTATGGGAGGCCATAGTCTCTGAGCCCATAATCATTCTCCTTCGCTTTCTCTTACTCTCTTATCTCTTTCCGACACCCCACTCAAGAGGGGCTTCTATCCGTCTGGAAAGGCCGAGCCACGAAGTCAGCTTGCGATCGTCAACAGAACCGCAGGCCGCAGGCGACTTCTGGGCGTTCAGAAAGCAAAGATGATGCGCCAACAGACTCGGAATGGCCTGCACTTACCGCGCACATGCCCTTACCTGTTCCTCAAGCATTTCCAAAGTATTGACGGAAGCCATGATCCGCTCTTTGCTCATGTTCTCGTAATACGGCTCGGCATGAACCACGCCATTAAGTAATTTCATCGACAGATTCAGCCTGTTAACCAAGTCCGGATCAAGAAACTTGCCGCACAAAGCAATGTTGCCACTGCACTTGTTTTTAATCCCCTCATTGCCATAGTAATGGGCAACCAGCGCTTCCATACCTTTCTCCACGGCGAGACGAAGATGAGTCGCCGCCTCAAGATATTCGCCAGACTCGATTCTCAATACAGCACGAATCCTTTGCTGCTTCATAAATCGGCTCTCGTCGAGATAGAACACCCGCATATGCCCCGCCACATCCAGCCCAGCCTGGTTAAAAGAGGCGAAAAGAGAAACAGATGAGCCTCCGGACTTTTTCAGCTTCGTCGGAGTGCATGCCTTAGAAGGGGCTGAACGGTGAATCGAGATAGCACTGTTACGCTCATCCTTGCATGACGCACTGACGGGAACCTCATGGCTTCCAGTATTTCCAATCTCATCCTGTGGATTGTCACCGTCCTTCTTCCAGACGGTGCCGCATGCCAAACTGATAAAAACGATGCTATAGGCAATCAGGCGAATAGTTCTCTTGGACCGTAGTGCGTTCACGCTGATGTTCATTATCGTCGCTCCTTAACTGTTTGAAATTATTTATTCCCATGCCGGCATGAAGCATACGATACCCAATAGAAGCTATCCTAACAAAAGGATAAAAACACTCTAAGTCAGAAGAGATTGATAAAGTATATCCCATGAATAGCATATTATTCGATGCACAGGAGCGATGGAACAAGAACCTCAGAGGCATACGCAAGGAAAGAGGACTCAATCAGGAGGATCTTGCGGCGCTGATGCGCGAACAAGGGTTTACGACCTGTACTCAGAAGTCGATATCCAGATGGGAGCAGGTGGGGCGGAAACCAGGCTACGCATTCCCTTCGTACGACAAAATGGTCGGACTTGCAAAATGCCTCCAAGTTGACGTCCCCTACCTAACCGGCGACATGGGCGGGCGGACTTATGACGAACAATACATCGCAAACTCCATCGGAACAGATCCCGGCGTTGTAGCACTCATCAAGGAATTGGAACAGTATGCCTCTGAAAAAATAGATTACGAAGATGATGGGGAGCCGGAAAACATCACTCTGTATCACAACGCGGATGAGCTAGCGCTTTTCATTCTGGACTTCGTCGGAAGTGAATTCATTTCCAAATACAGAGACTTCGTCGCCGCATGGATGAACATCACGCCGCAAGACGATACCTCGAAAGCAAAAAGCGAAGAAGCACGCTACAGGAAGGATCTCAAGGTGGCGAAATTCGAGCTCGTGGATTCCTTCCAGGCAGCGTTGTGCCGGCAATATCCCGATCCGGATTCCGACGCATTTCTCACCGAAAAAGGCCTGGAATGCAAACGCAACGAGGATTTGCAACGCCAGCAACACAAGGAGAGATTACAAAAGAAAATATGGAAGAAATTGCTTGAGCAAGGAGGGACCGATTCCGACCAAGACAAGATGAGGCAAATCTCTTCAGCATTGCAGCCACTTGTAGATGCCTCGGCAAAAGTATCGAACTATCGAGAGGAACGGATCGAAGCACTCAGACTTCGCATCATAGCACGCGCTCGAGCTGCTCAAGGTCTTTCCTAATAGATAGAACCCGTTTAAGGGGATTTTGGGGAGACGTCGTAGGAAAGACGACCATGAGTTCACGAACCAAAGCCTCCCACAAGGCCGGCAAGCCAACCACCGGCAAGCCAACCAGGATTCAACATGGGAAAGGGCACGAACTTCCAGTTCTTCATTTTTGATGATTGGAAGATTCCGTCCATGCTTATCGGATTCGTGCTTTTTGAACTGTTCGCACACAAGGAATTCCACAACCGTTGCGTTAACTGTTTGGCCGGATCCGCCTTCGGTGTCTATCTGATTCACTACCATCCGGCGGCCAAGGCTCTTTTGGATGGATTGGCTTTCGCTCGACAAGTTGTACCTGTCCGCACATCCGCTCGTGGCCATGACACTATGCGTGATGGCCATCTTCGCCTGCTGCCTGGCATTGGACCTCGTACGCCAAGGCCTGTTCGCTGTGACCGTCGACCGCAACCGCGGCCGCTGGTTCGAACTGGTCTGGAACAAAGCCACGGAACGCTTATGCATGCGAACTCCAAGCAAAGCGCAAAGGTCGTCTTTCTAAAAAGAAGGACGACCTTTGCGAACTGGACATCGCCCAGCTTTATCACAGGTGAATATTCCACACAAAAAGCCTATTTTCAACTTCGACGTGTTTGAGCCTCATCCCGACCCATCGAACTGAAGAAATTCAGATTCGATGACCGAAGCGCTGTTTCGCGTCTGCACAAGTCGCGTTTGGCGTCTGCACAACTCAGTTTTTACTGCGATAGAAAGAGCTGTGCAGACACGATTTTTTGGAAATCACCTTTATTTAGGGTGATTTACCGTCCTTCCACACCCCTATCCCGTATTTTTGAGCCTTTCCTGTCTGCACAAGTCGGATTTCCCGTCTGCACAGCTCAAGAAAAGGGCGGAAAATACTAGTTGTGCAGACACGACGACTGCAGATGGACCGTTGCGTATGCGCAGATTGCGGAAGCGATCACCAGCAGCAGCGAGATGATGGCGAGCGCCTGGACTGCGGATCCGGAGCGAGGCATTTCCGGCTTCTCTGGCTTTTCTGGATTGCTGGGTTTGCTAGGCTCTTCTGGCTCGGCGACGGCTTTGATGGTTACCGTCACTTGGGCGCTTATGCCATCGTGGTCGGAAGTGCGCAATTGCATACCTGCTCCCCCACTCGCATTGGCACTGCCACGCGAGGAAGCTCCATTCGGCATTCCGGAAGAACGGGCCGCGTTTGCGTCCGTAAAGTCATCATCCGACGTGTTGCGCACGGCGGTGATGGTGATGTTCTGGCTCACGGCTTCGAAGGCTTTCCTCTTCTCAACCGCCTGCATTGCGCGATCGATCTGATCGTTCAACGCCTGCAACTGGTCACTATCCACCACAAGAAGATAGTCGGCGATGCCGTTCAGTTGTGTTTCCGTCAGCTTTAGTAGGTCATCGGCGCTCAACCGTTGAAGGCCGCTCGCCGGATTCAATTCAACCAAAGTCTGCTTGCTGGAGATCGCCAGATCGCCGACATGGAACATTCCGTCACCCATACCATCACCGCTAGTGCCGCCTGGAATCAGCCCAAGCGAGTCAGCCAAGTACGGCGCAAGATTCGACAAGTCGGAGAACGAGCCACTCAACAAGACGAGCGTGTTCAGTCCAGCTGGAATCATACCCCGGTATTCGCCGCCGCGAACGGTCACATAGCCAAGATTTTTAGCGTCATCCAGCAGGTTGAAAAGCGTCGGCGCGGTGAATGTTCCGCCCGAAAAACTGCCTTGCGCGGAAGTCTCATCCGTTTCGGCAAACCGCATCAACGTTGCATCCGAGGTGAACGTGCCACCCTCCACGTGCAATGCGCCACGGCAATCGACCGCAGGCTGTGTTCCGCCCGCAACCGTTCCCGGGCCGACAATGGTGAGCTGCATGTTCGCAGGCACAGTGATCGTAGCAAACCCAGCAGCTCCACCGGATTCAGTGGCTTGCAGCACATGCCCGTTCAAGTCAAACGTTACGTTTCGCATGCCTTTCAGAGGCGTAATCGTAACGCTTTCCGCAACGTCAGTCAGCAATGTGACCGTCGCGTTCTTTATCGACGTATGGCCGATCGCCTCCTGTACGCTCGCGTAGGTTGCGTTGCCCACTTGCGCGACCGCCTGAGATTCGGCGGCATCGGCAACTGCATCTGCAGAGAACAGCAGCGTTCCAAACAGCGACGCGATCGCGAAAACAGCGGTCAGCACCACCGAAACCAAATACTTACCTTGCGTTCGCGGGCACACATTCACCCGCTTCTCATGACTACGCATGATTATTTCCTTTTATAGGTTCTGTTGCATATTTCAATCCGCACCGAAGTGCGTGGGACCACCCTCAGCTGTGAGGGATAACGTTACAGAAATCATGGCGCCACGTTGCATTAATTATCTCACAATGCGCAAAGGAAAGCAAATTATCTATTTTGAAAATCCAAATCTCATATGAGATATATCAAAAGATAATCTTTAGTTATAGTGGACCTCATCACATAAGTTAAAACTGTTTCACATGAGTATCACAATATTCCTCACACGAATAAACGTATCCCAATAACTGCAAAAATATACATATGACGAATAATTGTTTCCCATCAAGAAACAAGCGAGCCCACAATCAAACAAGCGAGGTCGCAACCACACAAAAACACATTTCCCATCTGCACCACGTGGGAAAGCAAAAGAGCGCTCCGGGAGGGAGCGCTCTGATTTGCACGACGATTCGTACAAAAAGTACTACGGAATTTAGTAAGATCCGGTGCCGCGGAAGACCACGAGCACGGTTTTTGCGAGAATCGCAAGATCGCCTGCAATGGACCAATTTTCGATATAGGAAACGTCCAAATATTCGCTCTGCTCCTGCGAAAGATCCGAACGACCGGAAACCTGCCACGGACCGGTAATACCAGGCTTAACCAGCAGTCGCGTGGAATAAAGGGAACCGTAGCGGGCAACCTCTTCCGGCAATGCCGGGCGAGGACCAACCAAAGACATGTCGCCCTTCAAAACGTTGAAGAACTGGGGGAATTCATCCAACGAAGTCTTACGAATAAAACGACCAACCTTCGTAATTCTCGGATCATCCTTCATTTTGAAAATGAAACGATCGGTCTGTCCATTTTCTTCGGCAAGCTTCTTCTTCAATTCTTCCGCATTGGTGACCATGGAACGGAATTTATACATGGTAAACGGCTTGCCATGCAAACCGATACGCTGCTGCGAGAAGAAAATCGGACCACCGTCATCAAGCTTGATGGCAATCGCCGTGCCCAGCATCAGCGGCGAGGAAATCAGCAGCGCGAAAGCCGAACCGACGATATCCAGCAGGCGTTTAATCACGTACGTCGTATTCGTATACTGCGGCAAACTTGCCAGCAATACCGGCTGTTCGGCCGTATTACGCAAGTACAGGCGGTGGCCGCTCACGTCAGCCAAGGAAACAGCCAACGCAAGCTCCATGCCAAGCGACTCGACCGCAAGCGAAATGCCATGCAGCATTTCGGAATCGCGGGACAGCACGTCGGCAACATACACTTCCTGCGCACCCAAGCTTTCGCACGTACGCGGGAAAGCGGCATTGAACGGAATCACCTTCAGCTTGTCGGCACCTTCAATGGAAGGATCAGGCTCGAACGACGTGACCACATAAGCGTCTTTCTCATTGTCGTCAGCTTCGATCGGGCACACGGCAATCGGCGAATACCCCCAATTGGAGTAGTCCCGCATGGTGCGCAACGCACAATTGATGCCGTCGGAAGAGCCGACTACCACGGTCTTATACTTACAGGCGCCCTTCTGACGGCTGCGATGCTGCCACTGACGCATCTGCCAACGGGCGATGACTTCTAGGAAGAATGCAATGATCGGGGCGACGATAAGCGCGGTTCTCGGCAAGGAAAGATTGAAAATAAAAGCAAGCGAGCAGTAAGTGATGATGGTGAGCAGCGACGCGTTGATGATTTTCGCATACAGCTCGTAGCCTTCCGCCATCACATGACGATGATACGTTCCAGCAAAAGTGAGGCTCAACACCCAGATGAGGCTGAAGCAGATGAGGAACAGCCAGAACGGCATGGCCCCATTGATGGCATTATATGCGGCATCGTTAGCCCAAAGACTGATGGATAGCGAAATCAGCATGACCGCAAGATCGACCATCACCAAGCAGACGACAAAAGAATAACGCCATGCGGGCACAACCTGATTCCGCCTGCCCTTGCGCTTTCCATCTTCACCAACGGAAAATGGCGTGTTCGAAAACATCATCGGCTCAAACTGAGGGCTGTTGTCTTGAGACTGATGTCGCTCCTGCTTCTGATCCTGGTGACGAGAGTTAGAAGAGACGATATGGATTTCCTGGGTTCTCACTACTTGATCCGAACCCTGCTCAGAGCTGCGGAAACCGCCTTGCATGACTCCTCCCTCTACTAACTATCCCCACCCGAAAAGAAGGGGGCTTCCCTCCATGAAGAGATAGTATCATAAGCCCTGTTAACAGAGTAGATCTCCAACTCGCTTTTGCAGTTAAATGACTATTGGAAACTTGCTTTTGACGCGATACCGCGAAACGCGCGGCAAGAACGGATGAAAAGTTGACGTCCGTTCCGTGAACGTGAGGCTACATGCGCATATACCCACATATTCCCCCATACTCCCCTGTTGCAAGATGGCTTGTCTAGAGCCGCTTGCTTAGCTGCTTAGGTTACCTACGGAACTGTCTAGCGGCCTTCGATCAGCGGGGTCTGGCGGAGGGTGAGCGGCTCATCCGTATCCGGAGCGGACTGCACATGCACGGTGATCTCATAGGATTCGCCGGGCTGCAAGGTCACATCGCCCACGCCCACGGTCAGGCCATCGTGCAAAGTCACACCCTTGTAATCGTCGGCATTCTGGAATTCCCAATCCACCAAACGACCGTTCGCAGGCGCGTAAATGAACAATGCCGTCTTGATCTGGCCTTTCGGAACGATATTTCCGGCACCGGTCACATAGTCAGCTTCGGAAGCCGCTTCTTCCGCCGTCATGGTGTTCTGCAACTTGATATGCACCGTATACTGGTTCGCGCCGTTTCGCGCGACCTTCTGGAATTCAGTGGTCACTTCGCGATGCAAATACCAGTCCATTTTCGACTCGGTTTCGTCGGAAATATACACGCCGACCTGCGGTTTCGCACCTTCCGTAATCAATTTGCCGGAAATAGCGGAATCGGCAATCAGATTCTGCTCATCCTCATGCGCGCTCCACACCATCACGTGTCCCTGCTCAACAGACGTGGAAAGCGCCTTGACATACGATTTGAAATCGCCCGCATTCTGCATGATATGGTCGAATGCGGCCTGCGCGGCAACCGCGAAATACTCGTCCGTCTCCTGCGGAGCCATGCGCGCATACACGTCATGCAGCAACGTTTGGGCGGTATTAGTGCCATCCAACGTCGAACCGTCAGGCATGGCAACGCCACCGGTCACCGCCAGCATGTTCTGCAGGAACAGCGGATCAATGGCGATCACACCATCAACCGCAACGCCATACTGGCGATTCCACATGGCGCTCACAATCTCGCCGGTGCGCGGAAAATCAGGCGTGAAATTCACGTCGCGAATATCCTTGCCAAGCTTGTCGGTAAACAGCAAACGTTCCTCGGCGGTCAAATCCACAACCGGCTCATCGGCATTCTGAATTTCCGAATCGGAAACGAACGGCTGCAAGCTCACGTGACCACCCTGCACCGTGACCAGGCCGAGCGATCCCGTAAGACCGCCAGACGGGCGTGCCTCCGCATTCGTTTGCGCAAGAATCAAATAATTGCGCGGAGCATCATTCGCATGGCTTTCCGTGCCCAACATGCTGGGCAGCACCTGCACGATGGAATTCAAGGAATGCACCATGCTGTCAAGTTTTTCGCAATACGTTTCCGCGGTTTTCAGGGCGTCCGCGATCTGCGCGATATGCGGGGTTTTCACGGTTTTCACTTCCCGCGTGGCCTTGTCGATCGTATCGTCCGCGATTTGGAGCGGCTGCTGAGACGCTTCCAATCCGGAAATTTCGATCGTGCCGTTTTCCACGTGAATACTGTTCAGATCAACATTTTCGGCGACTTTCACCAGTTGCGGCAACGCCTGCGACGAAATATTCTCCATGGCGGCCACCGTGGTGCGTACGGCGGAAATGTCATTGCCCACATACGGCACGACCGACGCCACCTGCCACAGCGGCGAAGAGGTTTGCTTGTAGGCCTTGCTTACGTGATCGGAGAACGCGGTTGTCTGCTTCTCAAGCTTGGACGTGTCCGCTTCGGAGATGGTCTGCTGCAAGCCTTGCACGCCCGACACCGCCTGCTGCAGCTCGTTTTTCACGTGCAGCGCAGACCATACGAATGCGCCGGCGAAAACGGCGAGGGCTGCGACTATCACGAGTACGCCGATTAGGATCTTGCGACGGCGACGTTTGCGCTTGATTTGGCGAATATGCTCGGCGCTCATACGGCGGCGCACGCGGCGGGAATGCGGGGCGCTGGAAGTGGAATCTTCTGGACTGGCGGTTGCGTCGGAGGTTGCGGTTGCGTCGGCGGCTGAATCGGCATTAGACTGCGGCTCCTCCTGACGGCCTTGCTCAGGCTGGACGCCGAATTCTTCAGGCTGATCAGACGCGCCGTTCATATTCCGTTTCGCTCCCTAATTGTTTGCAAGCACTTCGGATTCCCCAGTGTAATAGTAGGGGGAGTCGATGAAACCTACGGAGCAAAAACGGGGCAATAACGGCGGTATTACTGCTCAACTGTTGCCGGTAACGCAAGAACTGATGCAACCTAAACGTGACCTGCAAACCAGTATTGCTACAACTCAAGCATGACCCGCGACGGCAGCATTACTGAAATTCCAACGTCGCCAATAATGCCTTGTGGTCGGAACCTTGAATCCGCTTGGTTTCCAAATTTCTGGCGTACACACCCTTGTCGTAGATGATATGGTCGATTTCAGCGATAGGGAATACCGAAGGATACGTCATATGCAATCCCTCGCCGGCACTCTCCCCCGCATCCGTAAAGCGATCGCCCAACAAATATCTGAAGCTTGCATGATCCCACGTGGAATTAAAATCCCCCATCAGCACATACGATTCCCCATTATCGTAATGCTGTAATTGCGCTATGGAATCCAAACTTTTATTCCATAATCCCTGATTGCTTGGTCGTGGAGAAAACGGATGAACCGACCCAAATCGTACTTTTCTGCCATTGAAATCAACTGTCGCGGCAGGAATACTACTGGATTCAATAGGAATGAGATCCTGCGTTGTTTCCTGCAGAGGATGCACACTATACAGTACGTTCACACCGCCATTGTCGTGCCAAGTGAGTTGCGCGGAAACGGAATACGGAAGATAATCCTCAATTCCAGCATCATGCAACCGATCTAATAATCCTGATGAAACTTCCTGCATTGCAAGAATTTCAACATGCTCGCTTTGGATTGTTCGCACGATTTGCTGCGCATCGGCACAACCTTGCTTCGTATTGAACGTCATGACACGCACTGTTGCAGAAGGTTGTATGGCACGATCATTGGTCGGAACGACATACCCCCAATGCCAAATAATCTGGATGATCACGCACAATACGCTCAACGCGATCAAAAGTTTTCGTTTGCCGACAGTGCGAAAAACTGTTGCACAAACTGCGATAATTACGGAAAGCAAGCCAAGCCAAGGCATGAGCGCGACGATCAGAGGCACGTACCGTTTACCATCGAGACTGTTCGGTAGCATGCGCAGAAGCATCGCGAACACGATGACGGCGGATGCGAACCACAGCAACGCCGTAAGCAGTGAAGTGCGCGTTTCACGACGCGTCTCACTTCGTTGGACATCGCCAAGTCGAGTCATGCGCACTCCTTTCCCATTCCATCTTCCCGTTTCACTTCCTATTCCGCGCAATCCGCAATCGTATGCAATCACATGTTGCAACCGATAGTCTTACGCATCGTTTTTCACAACATCTCTCACAACATCTCTTCTCGTGAACGCTACCCGCGTTCATCCCCGCATATGTTTCCCGCGCGCATTGAGGGTGACGCTTTCACAAAAGTGCCACTATATGGACACTTTCCGGCATTTGGAATCGTTCTGATACGTTCATCCGATAGTCTATAGGTTGCAAACGGCGCTTAGCAAAAAGAGGCAATCATGAGCGAAGAAGCAATGCGAGAAGAAGTGGCGCAAGCTGTGGAAGTGGCCGCAAACAAGGCCGCCGAAGAGGAAATCAGCAAGCTGGCCGAATTCGAAAGCGCCATCGACGAAACGCTCGCCTCCGGATATTTGGACGATACGCTCACCGTCACCGACGCAGACGGCGTGGCGCAAGTGCTGCCAGTGCTCGATTCCGAGCCGATCTCACACCTGGTGGAAGGCTTGGAAGCCGTAGGCGGGAGCGCCAATGTGTTCGTGCACACCAGCGCAGGCGTGGTGGCCCTCAGCGTAGTGGAATACAAGCCCAACGAAGAGGAGTAGCCGTCGCAGCATGCACGGTCAGGCGGCACGCCTACGGTTGAGGGCGCGTTGCACGGTTTCATGCGTGGAACCGGCACCCTGGCCGCGCACGCCGAAGAACACCATCAGCACCATCACGAAGCAGATTGCTGCACTGATACGAAGCGCCCACTGAATGCCGAACACGTTGGCAGCCGCATACACGGCTTTTGTGCCACCAAGCGCAGTCCAACGAAGAGACGTGAACGTCTCCATCAAAATCACCAACACCGGAGCGCCAATCGCGCCCGCAATCTGACGAACCGTATTCGTCACCGCGGATCCGGCGCTCACCTCTTCCGGTTCCAAACAATTCAGTGACCATGTGGTGATCGGCATCAACACGAAACCCATGCCGATCTGGCGCACAAACTGCCAAATCGACACCCACCAAATCCACGAAGTCATGGAAATCAAACTCATCATGACCGTGCCGAAACACAAGGTAATCGTGCCGATCAACGCCACCGGGCGTGCTCCGAAACGGTCAAGCACCTTACCACCGAAAAACTGCGAAATGCACTGGCCCAAAGCACCCGGAAGCATCACCAGGCCGCTAATCGCAGCAGAATAGCCACGGCAATCCTGAATGTACAGGGGCATGATCACCATAATCGAACTGAACGCGAAGAACGAGAGCGCGGCCGTGATCGTGCCAACAGTAAAACTACGATTCTTCAACACGCTCAAATTCAACAGCGGCGGCTGCGCTTCAGGATTTTCAATCTGCCTGCGCGCGCCATGAATCTGGCGGAGCACAAACCAAATAATTCCCACAACGCCAATCACCATTGGCAGCCAAACCATAGGATTTACAAACGAATACGATTCAATATTCGTAAAGCCGAACATTAGCCCGCCGAAACCGAAAATAGACAGTCCAACGGAAAAAAAGTCAGCCTTCGCGGTTTTATCGTTCTCACCGAAATTATGCAATCCAAAATAGGCAAGAAGCAGCGAAATTACGCCGATAATGGTCAACGTGAGGAAAATTGAACGCCAACCGTTCAAGTCCGTCTGCACACCGCCAAGCGTCGGGCCGATCGCCGGAGCCACGCTCATCGCCATGCCAACCGTACCCATTGCGAAACCACGGCGAGACAGCGGATAAATCGAAAACACCGTGATCTGCAACACCGGCCACATCACACCCGTGCCAACCGCCTCAAGCAAACGCCCGATCAGCACCATCAAAAAAGTTGGACCAAGCCAAGCGAACAGTGAACCGATCGTGAACACAACCATGGAAACAAGCACGATTTCACGCGTCGAAAAACGTCTCGTAAGGTATGCCGTAAGCGGCACCATCACGCCCATGACCAGCTGGAAAATCGACGTCAGCCACTGACCGGTCGTAACGGAAATACCAAAATCACTGACGATCGTCGGCAACGCGGCGCTCAACTGCAATTGCGTGAAATTACCGACGAACGTAATAAATGTAAGAATCGCAATGGAAATAAACGCCGTGCGCGTTAAATGACCGTCCTGATACGATTCCTCTCGAGTAAGCGCTCGGGACATGCTCCGTTTCGCTGACATCAATCACCTTCTCCACATTCAAACGCACAAACTATATGATAGCCCGTATGACAGAGGCATGGATATTCGCCTGCGGATTCCTGTTTTTGTCATTTCGGGGTAACGCTCCCCTATTTAGAGGTATCATGGCACACGAAAGAGGTAGGCAAGTTTTCGACGCAGGCAGCGTCGAGGGGGGGTGGAGGATAATGACAGTCAGGGCCATGTTCCACATCTGCATGGAGTTGTGGGGTATTTTCATATGCCTGATTTGCGCAGGCGGAATTTTCATTGCAACCCCACACAAAACCAGACGAACTCGCATCAAAATACTCATGCAGATCGCCTGCATGCTTCTTCTTGGAACCGACGCGCTCAGCTGGTATTTTCGCGTAGATGCAGACGAAACCGCATACTATATGGTTCGCATAAGCAATTTCTCAGTATTCTGCATCAACTATATTTTCATGAGTTTCTTCGCAACCTATGTTTGGTTGACAGTGAGCAAACATCAGCATCGCAAACCAGCCGCATTGCGTGCTGTCTACGCATTATCCGTAATTGGAATTCTCTTACTTATCATCACACAATTCACTGGTCTTTTCTACTATTTCGATGACCACAATCTTTACCATCGCGGTAATTTCTATCTTCTTTCGCAGGCAATTGCGGTCTTGGGAATCGCATTATGCCTCTTCATGTTGATCTCATATCGCAAGAATCTTGATCGCATTATTTTCCTTTCCATGATGTCGTTCTTCGTGCTACCAGTATTGGCGACCATCTACCAAGCACTGGCATACAGTTTTTCATTGCAATGTTTGGCGATCGTGATTTCCACACAGATTATGTTCGTCATGGACACCGTGGAAATGAACATGCGATTCCACTCGCAACAGGCCGCCTACGAAAAAGCACGGTACGAAGCCGAACATGACGGCATGACCGGTTTGCTGAACAAGGAAGCGGGATGGAAACACATGCGCAAATACTTCGACCGCATGGATTCGCACGACGAAGCGATGCTGATGTTCGTCGACATCGACGATTTCAAAACCATCAACGACACATACGGACACACGGTCGGCGATTTCTGGATCCGCGAGGTCGCATCCCAACTTCGGCACATCTACCGGCAAGATGACATTATCTGCCGATACGGCGGCGACGAATTCATAGCACTCATCCGAAACACCGCCAGCGAACAGGTGCTTGAAACCACGCTGGGCATGTTCTTCCAACAGTTGGCACGCACCTCGGAACAGCACGGGCAAGACGTGCATTGCAGCGTAGGCGTGTGCCGCATTGCAGCCGCTGACGGTGCCAGCCTTGGCACGGGGCGCACCGATGGAGACGCGATCGGAAGCGTGGATTTCGACCAATGCGTCGCACAGGCCGACTTGGCGCTGTACGAAACCAAACGATTCAACAAAGGAACGTTCACCGTCTACAACTACGACCGTTCCCAGCCAGCACCCGCAAATATCCGCGCCTAAATGAGCAGCTTCAGCTTTCCGGCAATTCCTGCGCTGGGCAACCGTGCAATACGGAAAGCATCGCCCGCTTTTCCTGCGAAGTGACAGTCAGCCCGTACTTGTCTTTCACGCCAATCTGCCGGGCCACGTAATCGCAACGGTATTCACTGTTCGTCGGCAGCCAGTATGCGGCCGAAGCGGAACCCTTCTGCTGATTCGCGGGCCCATCCACGGCCAGCAGATTGTACATGTCGTTGCCGAATTGGTACAGCTTCGCATGATCCCACGTGTTCGCGCCCGACTGCCACGCATTTTCCAACGCGACCACATGATCGATCTGCACCGCCGAAGACGTTTTCACTCCACGTACGAATTGGATGGTCTGACCGGTATACGGATCGTCAAGCGTGCCCGACGCAACCTGGCAGCTACGGCCGTTCTTATATTGCACGTCCGTCAGATCGCGCGCGAGCACGTCTTCGCGCACGTCGCAACCGTTGCCATCGTCGTCGGTTTCGCGGAATCCGAACGCATCGCGATCATATCCGGCCTTGCTGGGATTGTCGTCGACGGTAAGTTTTTCCAACGTTTCCGCAGCTGTGCCGGTTGCCGTGTACTCGCCGGTGATTTCGCCTACGGTCGGATTGACTTTCGGCAGCAGCATGCCGATAGTGACGCCGATTACCGCAACGACTACCAGCAAAATAAGAATACGTTCCAGCGGACCGTCGGCGTTGATCCAACTTTTTTTGAACCGCTTGCCGGCCCGCTGGATATCACGCACGTCGCGTTCAATATTCCGATAATTATAAGAATTACGATTATTCTTTCGAGGCATAATTATTAAAAATAATACGAAATTACGGAATTACGGAGTATCAGGCGTACGTGAACGTCATCGGATCATGTCCGGCGCGCGTCGGACCGTCAAGCGCGTCGATCGCGGCATGTTCTTCAGGGGTGAGCACGAATCCAAACAAATCGAGATTCTGCTTCTGCCGATCCGCATGCACCGACTTGGGGATGATGATCGTGCCATTTTCGATATGCCAACGCAGAATCACCTGCGCAGGGGTAACCCCATGCTCCGCTGCGATGCGCTCAATCGCACCGTTTCCGGCGTTCAAATCAGCACCGCGAGCCATCGGCGAATATGCTTCCACGGCAATGCCGTGCGCCTTGCAATAGTCCACGACCTCGCGCTGCTGCCAGGTCGGATGCAGCTCAATCTGGTTGACGGCAGGATATTCGCCGGTCTCCTCATGCAAGCGGTCGAGATGCTCGGGCAGGAAATTGCACACACCCAGCGTGCGCACGCGCCCCTCCGCGCGGAATTCCTGGAACGCCTTCCACGTTTCGCTGGAACGCCAGTCGAACGGGGTGGGCCAATGCAGCATGTACATGTCGACATAATCGAGCTGCAGCAAGCCAAGCTGGCGGTCGAACGCCTTGCGTGCGCTGTCATACCCCTGCTCGGAATCGCGCAGTTTCGTCGTAACCCACAGGTTTTTGCGCTGCTCACCTTCCGTGAATCCCGCATTGTTCAGCGCGCGACCCACGCCGGCCTCATTGTTGTACCCCGCCGCGCCGTCGATATGACGGTAGCCGGCTTCCAGCGCACTCTCCACTACGGAGGTAACGCCCTCATCGTCGATGCGCAGCACGCCCAAGCCGATTTGCGGAATCAGATTGCCGTCGTTCAATGTGACCATGGGGGTATGGAAAGTTTCCATGCGTTGTCCTTTCGAAGGCTGTGTTTCAGGCGATTATTCTCAACCGTTCTCATGCTTGTTCCAGCTTAGCCGCAGGTCGCCGCAATTCGGCCATATTTCGTGGCACATGCCTCGCATTGCGTCTTGGAACGGTTCGGACGCGCCGTTGCATGAGTCGCGCATATGCCGACAGATGATATGCGCGTACGTAACATAACCGCGCAGTCTCGTGCGCTATAACATTGCTCGGATAAGAGGGCGACGAACATGAACAGTACAGACGACGCGAACGATATGGACGGCATGGGAGGCATGGTCAATGCGGGTGCGACGGATGGCGTGGAATGCTGGGAAACGGCACGGGCGAATCACGATTTCTCTTCCCGCCACGGGCACGCGCTTGCCGGCATGCTTGGACCTGCTTTTGTGGCAGCCGTCGCCTACGTGGATCCCGGCAATGTGGCGGCGAATATCACATCCGGCGCGAGGTACGGATATCTGCTGGTGTGGGTGCTGGTACTCGCCAATTGTATGAGCGTGCTCATTCAATATCAGTCCGCAAAACTTGGTATCGTCACCGGAAAAAGTCTTCCCGAAATCCTGGGAGAACGACTTGGCGACGGCGGTCGATTCATGTTTTTCATGCAAGCGGAAGTCATTGCAATAGCGACTGATCTTGCGGAAGTAATTGGCGGCGCAATCGCACTGAAATTATTATTTGGACTTCCGCTTTTTATTGGTGGTTGCATAATCGGCATTATTTCTACGGTCTTGCTTATTTTTCAAAAGAGTGCCACGCATCATATTTTTGAAAAGCTGATTATTGCATTGCTGCTGGTGATTACTTTTGGATTTATTGCAGGCCTTTTTATTGATCCACCAAATCCTGCGCAAGTTTTACAAGGTCTTGTTCCGCATTTCAAAGGAACCGAAACGGTATTGATGGCAACTTCCATGCTGGGCGCCACGGTGATGCCGCACGCGATTTACCTGCATTCCACGCTGGTGAACGACCATTACGTGCCAGGAGAGCCCAAACCGAGCGTAAAGACCCTGCTACACGGAAGCAAAATAGACGTGTTCTGGGCATTATTACTTGCTGGATCGGTGAATCTTGCACTATTGATTCTTGCGGCGAATTCATTGCATGGCATGACCGGCACGGATACGATCGAGGGTGCGCAACAGGCCATTCAGCATGTGCTAGGTCCGGTGATCGGCACGATTTTCTCGGTCGGACTGCTGGCTTCCAGCCTGAGTTCCACGTCGGTCGGCACATATGCGGGCGCCGAAATCATGCATGGACTGTTGCGGATCAAAGCGCCGATGTGGGCATGCCGCGTGGTGACGCTCGTACCGGCGTTGGTGGTGTTGTGGTTTGCTAAGAATCCGACGGAAGCGCTGATCATAGGGCAAGTTGTGCTGTCGATCGGCATTCCATTTGCGATTATTCCGCTGATGAAATACACGCACGACCGTTCTTTAATGGGCGATTATGTGGATGGTCCGGTGAAATTCGCGATCAATATGGTAGTTGTTTCGCTGATTGTCGCACTTAACGTGATTCTTGTAATTCTCACGCTCTCCGGTCGTTCCTGATGTGGGTCCCATTTCGGTGTCCGCACGGTCGACCGGCGCAGCCGCCCGCGCAGCCGCCTCGCGCAGTTGTCCGCCAGTCGACCGGCGCAGCTGCCCGCGCAGGAATTGCCGGAACACCGAGGTTGATTCGGGTCTGCACAACCTCGGTTCCGTGTCTGCATAAGTCTGATTTTGCGTCTGCACAAGTCCGGAATTGGCCCTGAAATCGGAGTTGCGCAGACGGGCCAGGAAACCGAAAACGCAAGTTCGGACGAAACCTGTCTGCCTAAGTCGCAAGTCAGGCCTGAAATCAGACTTGCGCAGACGGAAAAACCTGCCAAACCGGCAATACGGGAATGAAAATCAAGAACAGATACCCCTAAAAAGGCGTTTGGCAGGGAAACTGCACAAACATCGCGAGCTGCGTCGCGAAGCCAACGATACGAAATCAACAGCACAAAGGGCGATAGTGCGAAATCAACGGCACGAAGGACAACGGTACGAAACCGATGGCTCGAAGGGCGACGGCACGAAACCAACGGCGAGCTACACGCGCGTGGTGGCACGGGCGATCACGTGCGACTGGGTGGTGATGTAACTCGGCTCCAGCACACGCGTGCCGTCGATCCGGTCGAGAATGCGGCTGACCGCAGTCGGCGCAATCCAGTCGAGACAAGAATCCATGGTGGTCAGCGGAGGCTGGAAATATGCGGCTTCTTCAATATTGTCGAAGCCGATCACCTGCATCTGTTCAGGCACGGAAATGCCGTTCGCAGCCAAAGTGAACAGCGCACCCAACGCAAGCTGGTCATTGAACGCCACAATACCGTCGAATGGAATCCCGGAATCAATAAGCTGCTGCGTAATGCGAGCGCCGGAACCAATCGTCCAATCCTGCCCAGTGCTCATTACCAGTCGGGAATCGAATGCCGCTCCCCGCGCGGCGCACGCTTCGAGCACGCCGCGAAGTCGCAGTTGCGCATTGCCTTCCACTGCTTCACGCACGGAATCGATATGCTCCGGTTCGGTTCGCGATCCGACCACCGCGAGCCGGGTTGCGCCATGGTCGAACAGGTATTCGGCTGCGAGTCGGGCTTCCTGAATATCGTCGGGGGTAACATGGTCGGCTTTGCCGTGCGTGGAACGCGCGCCCACGCATACGAGCGGATAGTCCACGTCCAAGTCCGCCGCTTCAAGGTTTTCGACTTCGGAGATCGACAGGATCATGCCGTCCGAGACGGTGGTGTTGAAGTTGCGCAGGAGTGATTGCGCTCCTTGTGCGGATCCTTCGGCGTAGGTGGTGACGTATACGGAGTAGCCGTAGCCGCGGGCCGCGTCGATTACGCGGTTGGCGAGCTCCGACAGGTATGGGGCGGTCAATGTTGGTACGGCGAGTGTGATGAAACCGGTTTTGCCGCGGTTGAGATTGCGCGCGGACACGTTCACGCGGTATCCGAGTCGGTCGATGACTTCCTGGACTTTTTCTCGCGTGGAGTCGGTCATACGGCCGGAATGGTTGATCACGTTGGATGCGGTTTTGAGTGAAACGCCTGCCTCTTCGGCCACGTCTCGTAGGGTGACGCGTTTTTTGTCCGGCTTCGGCTCCGGCTTTGACTCGCCCATGTTCGTCTCCGTGATTGTTGAATATGCCGGTAAAAAGTTTACCAGTTATGGCAAGCCCGCCATTCTTGAGTTTCAGAATGGCGGGCTCAGGTTGTGTGAGATTGTTGTGTTACGCAATCAATTGCGCGAAATTGCGCGAAATTATGCGGAATTATGCGCGCTTTACGACGAGTACGCCGTTGCGATGCACGGTGTAGCTGCCCGTCTGTTCTTCTGCTTCCGCTTGGAACAGGTAGATTGGTTCGCCTTCGATGCCCTGCAATGCGATTTCTTTCTTGCCGCGCGGCAGATAGAAATCGAAGGTTGCGTCGGCGGACTTGCGCACGGTGTGCAGTACGTCGGAATCGGTCGGATTGGCGACATTTGCGGAATCTTCCACGATATTCTCGCGCACGAATTCCGTAAGATCGGCGACGTTGAGATCGCAGCCGACGAAGTATGTTTCGCCGGAACCGTACGGATTGCGGGTGATTGCGGCGGTGCCGCCGAGTTCCCATTCGTCGGCTTCTTCACCTTCGTAGGTGGCTAATACCTGCGCGCGTTCGCCGTCGACGTTCACATCGTTCTGCCACAGGCGGGTGACCGCACCGGAGCTCAAACGAATTTCGGACGGTTCGCCTTCGGCTTCCGCGCCGAGAATGTTGAATTCCTCGCCGCGAATACCCAGCATTTCGCGCAGCAGGCCGTCTCCGGCTCCCGGGTATCCGCCGAGCCAGGTGTGGAAGTTTTCGTCGATTAGTCCGGTTGCGTAACCGATGACCACACGGCCGCCGGCAGCTGCGAAATCGGCCAAACGCTGCGTATCTTCGGCGCTGAGCATGATCACGGTCGGCAGTACGACGGTCTTGTATGCGCTCCAATCGTATTTCAACGGCACAATGTCGGCACGGGTGCCGGCGTTGAGGAACGCACGGTACCAGTCGCGCACGTCATGCCAATGGTTGAGCTTCATGCTCGGCAGAGTTTCGGAGCGTGTGGCCCATTCGGATTCCGCGCTGAACAGGATCGCCGTATCGGACTGTTCCAGTTCGGTACCCTGCACGCCAGCGTCGCCGAGGGTTTTCAGCGCTGCGCCCAGTTCGCACACTTGGCGGAACAGTTTGGTGTCTTCGCCCGCGTGGGGCACGAGTGCGGAGTGGAAGGATTCGGCTCCGAATGCGGAGGCACGCCACTGGAAGAAGTTGATGGCGTCGGCACCCATGGCCACATGCGCAATGGAGTCACGCACGGTTTCACCCTTGCGCTTGCGTGCGTTGAGCGGCTTCCACTGCACGGCCGAAGTGGAATGTTCCATCACATACCACGGCTTGCCGAGCGCGAGGGAATCCATCAAAGCGTCGGAGCAGAACAGTTCGTCGATATGCGATTCGCCCTCATGGAAGTAATGGTCGTTCGACACGAAATCGACTTCCTCGGCCCAGTCGGCGTAGTCCATGCAGCACTGGTCGGTGGAGACCATGAAGTTCGTGGTGAACGGCTTGTCGGGGCAGATTTCGGCGATGGCGTCGCGTTCGGCCTTATAGAAGTCGAGCAGCATATCGTTGCCGAAACGCTCGAAATCAAGCTTTTGACCGGGGTTCACCATGGAGTCGGCGCCCATGAAACGCGGGATGAGCACTTCGTGGAAACCGTTCATTTCCTGACCCCAGAAGGTGGTGCCCCACGCCTTGTTGAGGTTTTCGATGGTGCCGTATTTGCGTTCGCACCACAGGCGGAAGGCGTTGAGCGCGTTGTCGGAGTAATCGTAACGGTTGTTCCAGCCGTATTCGTTGCCCATATGCCATGCGGTGACGTACGGGTTGGTGCCGTAGCGTTCGGCCAGTTTGCGGCACAGGGTGAGCGCGTATTCCTTGAACACCGGGCTTGTCGGGCTCCAGGATTGGCGCGATCCCGCATTGACGGGATGGCCGAATTTGTCTTGCGGCAGCACTTCCGGGTGCTTTTCGTACAGCCACAGCGGCGCGGTGGCGGTTGCGGAGGCCAGATCGACCGCGATGCCGGCTTTGCCGAGCTTGTCGATGATGCGGTCAAGCCAGCCGAAATCCCAACGGTTTTCTTCCGGCTGAATGCGATCCCAGCTGAAAATGGCCACGGCCACGGTATTGACACCGGCCTGTTTCATGAGGCGGACGTCGTCGTCCCACACGTCTTCCGACCACTGGTCGGGATTGTAATCACCGCCGTATGCGATGCCTTTGCCGTTGTCGGTCAGCAGTTCCGGCCATTTGAACGTGCGATGCATGGATTACTCCTTTGTGTGCGTATGGCATCCGCTATAACGCTGAGGATGCCAGCTCGACAGCTTCCCTTCGAAAGCTCTCGTAAAATCTTTTTATAAAATCTAGTATATATATTTACTAAGATATTTGAGATGGTCCCGGGGATGTCCACGATGACACCCCCGAGGTCTTATTTTTTGTTCTTTTCGGACGATTGCCGAAAAATCGGTATGCGCTTTACCGAAATTTCAGCATGCGACCGTTGCGATCATTCCTTGACGGCGCCTGCGGCAAGGCCGGACTGCCAGTACTTCTGCAGGCAC